>Ga0209489_105505_pt1 | contig 21862 bp, 11 predicted proteins | sample SiratrowhiteBW_FD_187527 | JGI IMG/M metagenome (GOLD analysis project Ga0209489, IMG submission 187527) | Root nodule microbial communities of legume samples collected from California, USA - Siratro white BW (SPAdes) (version 2) | ecosystem: Host-associated > Plants > Roots > Nodule | place...
TTTTTATAATTTTTTTTTTTTTTTTTTTTTTTTTTTTTTTTTTATGAAGGTGTAATAATGATCAATTTCAAATACTAACTGCCAAATGGTCCTTCGTGTTCAGCTGTGGCTCAATCACAGTAAATCCAGTCCGTGTTTCCAACCTTTTCTTTTCCTCCTCTCTTTTTTCTCTTTTTTTCCTTTGAATTTGATTCCGCAAAGTTCAATTCAATTCAATATAATTTCCCCCTTTTCCCTCTACGCTTTGTGTCTGCAACTGCATATACCCATTAGGGTTCATGTTTCACTGACCTTGGTTCGGTGTTTCAAGTTCAGACACATTCATTCATCTGAAATGAGTGCGTCGAGGTTTATAAAGTGCGTCACCGTTGGTGACGGTGCTGTCGGAAAAACCTGCTTGTTGATTTCCTACACCAGCAACACTTTCCCCACGGTTTATTTCTTTCTTTGCCCTTTCACTCTCTCTCAATTGTAACTATTTAAAGTGAAATTAGAGATATATCATATGCAGTGGAATTGTAAGCATCGTTGATTTGGAAGTTTGACTTGGTCTCCTTCTTTCCTGATATGGAGATTCACTATTCTGTCATCGTTATTGTTATTTTGAAGCATCCTTAAATAACCAATTGAGTGCTTCAAAGTTATTTATATAACACTGTTTGCTACTCTCATTAACAGATGCTTTTTGTTGTCTTTACTGTTTATCCTTTGCAATTGATTTTGGTTTTCTTCTTCAACGAGTTATGTTATGGCTTTGTGGTTTCACCGTTTCTCGTATCATGATGACAGGACTACGTGCCCACCGTTTTTGATAATTTCAGTGCTAATGTTGTTGTGGATGGAAGCACCGTAAACCTGGGTTTGTGGGATACTGCTGGTAACATGGCTACTGATTCAGTTTATGTAGAATTGAGTGTTGTTTTCTGCATATTGTTTGTTTGTTGTGGTTTAACATAGTGTTTGATTTAGGTCAGGAGGATTATAATAGACTAAGACCCTTGAGCTATCGAGGAGCTGATGTTTTTATACTTGCCTTTTCTCTCATAAGCAAGGCTAGCTATGAAAATATTGCTAAGAAGGTTTGTCTCTTTCCTTTCATGTGAAAAATTCAATTAAGATGGTCACCATTTAAACCAATTTGTCCACTTATTATGATAAAACTGATGAAGTTTTTCTTTTTATTTTTTGTCAGTGGATCCCTGAACTAAGGCATTACGCCCCTGGTGTTCCAATAATTCTCGTCGGAACCAAGTTAGGTAAGCATTTGACCCTACCCTTCGTTGAATGTATTGGCATATGCTATTTTTAACCAATATGATCATGTTACTGTTAGAGCTTCCTGTTTAGCTTTGGTTATTTAAAAGCCGTAGTAGTTTTCTTTTTTCTGACGTCAAAGGATGCGTCGGATCAGTTTATTTATTACCCTATCACATCATATATATTCTAATTTGTTGCATTTTTTTAGGATACGTGCTTCTTAATTTTTTTGTTTTTGCACCAACCTAGAGTATGAAATGTTTTTGTGTGAATTCTAATTTGATTTGTTCTGTGTAAAGAAAAGGCAATCAGTACAGTGTTCATAAACATGTGTGTAATTTTTTTATTGATGGAACATATCGAACGTGGCAATTTCTCTTCTCACTACGATATTTAAATTTCAATCTGTGGTGAATGCTGTTTATAACAGTTCTAGCCAACTCATATCCAGAGTTGGAATGATTTGACAACTATAAATGCATGATTGGTCTGCAGATCTTCGGGATGATAAGCATTTTTTTGTGGACCACCCTGGTGCTGTTCCAATTACTACAGCACAGGTAAGATATATCACAAATTTTCCTAATCCCCCATCTTTTGATAGACGGGGAGGTATGAGTTCTTGATTTAGATTGATCCGTCCATTGATATTTGTTTTCATTTTGGTTGAAGGGAGAAGAACTGAGAAAGCTGATTGGTGCTCCGGCCTACATTGAGTGTAGTTCAAAAACACAACAGGTGTACTTTCTGTCTTATGCTAAAATATTATGCAGCGAATTTTTCTGTCTTTATACACAGATTGTCATGTACTCTTGGGATGACAGAATGTGAAAGCTGTCTTTGATGCTGCCATCAAAGTGGTTCTCCAACCACCAAAGCAAAAGAAAAAGAAAAGGAAGGCACAGAAAGCTTGCTCCATATTATGATCGAGAATCAGAAATTAATAGTAGGCGGTGACTGTCTGACCAACTCTTACTGCTGCATCTCATCAATTTGTATTATTTTGTTCCTTGTCCTCTCTCTGTAGCCAGCAGGAAACTGTGTACAGTTTGGACTTGCATTGTACGATCATTCCTCATTTCATATTCTGTACCTACAATTAACTTAATTATATAACTCTCCATTTCCTTTTGTCTTTTTTGTTTTTTAGTAAACAAAAGGTATTTAAGGTTTCTATTTGGCATTGAACTTTTTGTTGCCTTAGACATGCTCCATTTTAGGTATTTGTATAGATATTTCCCCCCTAGCTATATGTTAGGATTTAAATACGATAGAAATAACAATTCAAAACACTAGTATAATAAAGAGGAGAGCAGACTTCAAGTCTTGCATTTTGCGAAAATCTAGAGTTAAATATGTTATATATTGCATTATGATAAAGTATGGTGATTGAAGTAGAAACATCACTAAAAGAAGTCAATTATATCATGTCAATGGACTAGCAATAACTTATTGAAAAGCAAAACTGCTAGGGAAATGATATAGTAATCTCACATTGTTTGCTATGTAAAAAATGTAATTTATGTAAATTATTTTGTTAATAGAGTAGTTTTGTTAGTTATCATAAATAGGTTTTATTTCGGGAATTGAAGTACTATGCGTTTGCTATCCAACAGAGAAGGATAGTTATGAATTTAGCTATCTCACTTTTCCTCATAGATACATACATATATATCATGCACTCATCTTTTTTAATAATATTTTATTAGAATATAAATTGAATCAATTTAATTATTGAATTTAATTATCATATATATCAAATTTTACATAACTTAAATTTTATAGATATGTTATATAATAAAAAATATTCACATATTTCTATACGTTAAAAATAAATTATGTAAGAATTTTGTGTACACAATCTTACAACAATAATATGAAATTTAATTGTTACATTAATTAAATTATATTTAATAAGAAAATGATCAGAATTTAATTTCACTAACTTTTATATTTATATAAACAAATTCTAATCTATATACATGAATTATACATTAATATTATTTATTACTATACTATCATTTGTATTATTATTTCGCATTATAGTATCTTTATATGTTATTAAAACTTTATATGGTTATTTAATTATAAATCATCATGATATTATTGTTGAATGTTCTATTAATGGTTTTAAAAGTCACTATTTATTGTGATTTCTAATTGGTTTATAGTACAGAGACTTTTGTACGGATAATATTTGGAAAATAAACTTATTCAACACATATAATATTATAAGATAATCACAATATTCAGGATTATGAAATAAAAATGTAAATAAACGATGATATGTAATTTATTTTTATACATATAAAAATTGTTGCTCTTATTTTATTACAATAGTTTATTTTTCACCTACTTTCTTTCACAATTTTTAATTCTTTAAATTCAAGCAAAATCAATTAAAGGTATATCATCTTTAAAATACAAGATATCAAACTAAATTTAATAAAAAGGATAGGAGTCGTGAAGTTAAAATCATAATATTTGGTCTTGTTAGATCACGATTTTAACTGAAAAAAAAAAAAAAAACTCTAAATAACACTTCTTCCATATGAAATACCAAAACACTACTTATCTAAATATATATTTCTTAAAATTTTTGGGCATTCATAATGTAATAAAATTACCTTTCTATCTTTGTCTTTATATATTCTTATGATTGTTGTAAGAATAATAAGAGAGTGACTTTTTACTTAAGGACTTGTAAATTTAATTATGATTTTATAATTTTAATAAATTATATGATAAAAAGAGTGTTATTAATAGTGACCATAGATAAAATTGGAGGAGATGGAAAATATATGTATATATATAGTCTGAAAAAGAAACTTCATTTACAGTCCTATTGATGCTGTTGAAAAGGAAGAAGCAAAACCCTAAACCCTTGAGAAAGAAGTTGTCTGTGTGTGTCGGTTATTTGGGTAGAGGATGAGAGGGCTGAACAGAGGAATGCTTCTTAGCAGAGCCCTAAGAAGCAATTTCACCGCCGTGTCCGGTGCTAGCGCCACCCTTCACCGAGTGGCTCCTTATGGCACGATCACCCATAGAAGCAGCAATCCTTCTGTTACTGTGTTTAGATACGTTTCTTCTTCTGCATCTGCCTCTGCTTCTGCCTCTGCCTCTGCCACCTGTCTGGCCCAAGACGCCCCGACCAAGGCCTTCAAACCTAAAGAACTTATCCTCTTTCAGTACCAGGCCTGTCCATTCTGCAATAAGGTAGCAGGTAAATTTCCCTTTTAACTCTCTCTTTTTCTCCTGACTTTTTTTTATTATTATTATTAAGTGCTTGAAATTTCAGAACTTAATTCACCGTTTTTTTGCCCTGGTTTTGCAGCGTTTTTGGACTATTACGACCTTCCGTTTAAAGTGGTTGAGGTGAATCCCATGAACAAGAAGGAGATCAAATGGTCCGACTACAAGAAAGTGCCCATCCTCACTGTTGACGGTGAACAGATGGTTGATTCTTCAGGTTTTTAACTACTTGGTTGATTCTTCAGATACCTCATGTTGCAACAACAGAAACTGTTCTCAAAAGTGGTTGTAACTAAACTCGCTTTCCTTTTTTTGGCAGACATAATTGATAAGTTGATCAAAACGATACATCCAGATTATTATCTAAATGCAGAAGAAGAGAAGAAGTGGCGAGAGTATGTTAGTTATCATTCTTCTCTGATTGTTTAATCTAGATTTTTTTATTCTGGACTACTTGGTTGCATTGTTACACCTCTGATGCCCCATTATTAGGAGTACTGCTTTATCGCATCGCTAGCTATTGGTTGTCTTTTATTTGTAATATTGGATGCAAGATTGAGTACTTGTAGCTATAACCAACTGCTTCCATAAATATGAACATTATGCTGTGACATGTTATATAGGTGGGTGGATAATCACTTGGTGCATGTCTTGTCACCAAATATATATCGAAGTGTTCCTGAAGCTCTTGAATCATTTGATTATATCACCACCCAAGGTAAGATTTTGACCGAAAGTCTGTCTATTGTAAACTATTATTTTATCTATTCTACAACACAAAAAGGATCATTTAACATATTAGTGAACATGATGCTTTGTTGTTTATCGTAGGTTACATCTAACAGATGAACTATAGGCTGATGATAATGTCTTTCTGGCTGATCTTGTACTGTTTTTCATATTTCATTTTCTCCCAAAAAAAATGGTAGACATATACTGAACATATTTCATTTTATCTTAATTTTTTATACTGTTTTTTCTGTCTCATTTTCTGCATGTGGAGGAAAATCATTATTGGATCCTGACAATTCCTTGTTATGTACAATGGGATGTAGTTAATTATTCTGTAGTGACCATAAAATATGTACAATGGGATGAATACTAACCTGTACCTATTTATGCATGACACTAAACAGACCTCTTGATCCATCAAACTATTTTTCCTCTTCAAATTTAAGTAGTCCTTGTTAAATTGTACCCGCATGGCTGTAAATAATTACACTTATTGAAGGCACACCAATGGACGGAGAGAGGGAAACCTTTAATTCAAATGTTAAAATTTACACTAGTTGTATGCCTTTTGTAAGGCAATGCTCATCAAACCTTGCAAGCATGATTAGTTTAATTATTCCTCCTCACTGTTTGCTACTTTCACCAATGTTGTATGCTCCTTTTTAACCTTCATTTCTTTTTATTTTGATGTCTAACGTGTAATGTTGTGTAAGCAATTTTACCTTTCCTTCTATATGCAGGAAATTTCAGTTTTTCTGAGAGGTTAGTGGCAAAGTATGGTGGGGCTGCAGCTATGTATTTTGTGTCAAAGAAATTGAAGAAGAAACACAACATCATTGATGAACGAGCAGCACTGTATGGAGCTGCTGAACAATGGGTTGATGCTTTGAACGGCCGTAAATTTCTCGGTATGTTCAACGAACTTGTTCCAAAAAAATGTTGGGTAAATATGTTACCACGAGGACTCAAAAAGTTCTTATATTCTTGATTTTTGCAGGTGGGTTAGATCCTAATTTAGCAGATCTTGCTGTGTTTGGTGTTCTTAGACCCATCCGCCATCTCCAGTCAGGTAGAGATATGGTAGAGCACACAAGGATTGGGAACTGGTTTTCCGAAATGGATCGTGCAGTAGGACAGTCTTCTAGGGTGAGGGAGCATAGCTAGAAGAACTTGAGTGAGTTTGCAATTTATGAATTGGTTAAGCAATCCCATATGAGGAAATAAAATGACTTTTTTTTTTTTTTTTTTTAGTGATAGTAAACGACGACATATGTTTTACACTTATAGTTCATCTTATGGATGTAGTGATTTGTGATCACATACTGTTCTGGTAAATCCGGGTATATTTTCAATAAATGTTTATCTCACTCTGCGACAAGCACACCAATATCTATTTTGCTTAATCTTATGATCATGCAATTATTGGTCTGTAATAATTAACCTTTTCTTATAGCACATGGAGTAAGGATCACGATGGAGTAAGTATTAGAGTGAGAGGAAAAACGCCTAATGGCGGATATTTACCAATAATTTTTTTAAAAACTAAAATAATATATTCAAAATTTATATACATTATTATTCTTGTTACTAATATAGCATGAATGAATGCATAAATTAGGATAACTATAACTCTGAAAAAAAAAATGACATAGTTTGGCCTTTTTTTCTTCAAATTCTTTAACTTTCATCAACAATTAAAGACTTTTTTACTTCAATAACATCTTTTTATTTTTTATCTTTTTCAATAATATTTTTTATTTTTCTTAATGATATTTTTTATTCTTTAATTCTTGAAATAATATTTTTTTTATTGTTGAAAATTATTGAAATAACAACTGAGTTGGAGTTGAACTGAGTTGGAATTGAGGTTAATCATAGTCAGTATTTTAATGTTCCCACCGAGTCTGAGTTAAGATTAAGGATAATTAACTTTTTATTAATGTTTAGACTAAGTTAACCAAGGATTTTTTTTGAAAGAATAGTTAATGAAAGAATATAAGATAATAATCAAGTCATTATTTTGATATGACAAAATTGTTAGATAAAAGTAAAAAGTTTTTTCAAATTTTAATAAAACAACATTTTTAATACAAATTCAATTAAAGTTATACACACTTTTTAAAAATTAATTAAGTTTGAAAGAAAAAAGACAATAAATATAATAAATAGAGAGATGACTCTGAAATAAGAGATGACGAAATATATAAATTGTGTTTTTGTAAATTATAAAATGTAAAATTGGTTTTCATATATTGTTTAGACAGAACAAACAACAAATTTATTGTAATTACACTGTGCATGTTTTTTGTATCATGGATACTATGATCAAATTTTTGTTTGTTTTAGTATCATGGTTTTGAGAGCTTAGTTGTGATGTAAGCTAAATTGGACAAGGAATGGTGTCAACTTTCCTTTTGCCTCTTTCATGTGACCATCCCAATATGCCATAACGTCCTCTTTTTTAATATTAAGCCATTTCATTTCCACCAAATAAAGATATAATTATCCTTCATTGTTTTTTTCCATGTTTAAAATGAAGCTGTCATCTTCTTCCCCACCAAAAATAACGCTAACGATCTATCCTTAGTCTCATATTTTTCCTAAAGAAATTCTTTCTCACATACAAGAAATTTTCGTTTTACTCTTTATTAATTTACGTACTCGATACATTACTTCTTTTAGTTAGATATTTTATGTTATTATATTAAAATATTATAGATACAGAAATTACATGTAAGTATAATGATTAGGGCTTGATATTATTCGAATCGTTTCAACATAAAATCTCTATGTTAATTGGATACTAGTATAGATATATGTATTATTCGGCTTTTTAAATTAAGTATAGGAACGATAATAGATATGTTTATATTTGTTTTATTTCCGACTTCATACTCATTCTATCTTTATAGTAATTTCAATATCCATTTCCATCCTTATGCTTGTTATCCTTTTAAATTATTAAAATATTTCTAATTTATTAAGGAACCTTACAAACTTATATAATTCTTTTTAGTTTTTAGTTTAGTAATTTATTTATAAGTTACACATTTAATCATTCTCACTTTCTTTTATAATTATTAAATTTTTATCTAATTATTATTTGATATTTTCATTTAGTACTTATATAATTTTAATTTATTTTTTCATATTTAATATTAAAATAATAAATATGAATCCTTTTTGAGATTGAATAATTGATAATGTAATATTTGCTTTGATTTTTATTTTTTTATAAAATATTATTTAATTAATACTTAAAACAGTAAAAAGAAATATTTATGTGAATAAGAATATATATATATATATATATATATTCTCTTATTAGAATAAAAGTGATACATAACTTTTTTTTAGTTAGATATTTTAATTAAATATAAAAAATTGTATATAAGTTTCATAATTAGTTACTGTAGTAGAATTCATTGTGAGTATTGTTTGAATCTGTCTTCACTTTAATGAGAATCTCTACATTAATTATATGACTATATTTAATAATTGATTTTTTAAATTAAGTATGAGGAGTAGGTATACCTATTTTGGTTTTAAATTATTAAAATAATTTTAATTTATTAGTTAATATAAAAAGCTTATATTAATTTTTAGTTAGTTCTTAATTTCCTATTTATTATTAGGTTATACATTTGGTAATTTTTATTTTTCTATAATTATTTAATATTTATTTAATTATTATTTGGTACTCTAATTTAATATTTATATAATTTTGATTTATTTTTTAACATTTGATATTAGACTACAAAATGTGTATTAAATATTCAGTAATATTATGTTCTCCTTATTATTGTTTTTATTTTTTATAAAACATTATTTAGTTAATATTTGAAAAATAAGTATTCAAGTAAATAAAGATATATCTATTTCTCATAAGAAAAAAGACGAGACAAAAGAATTCATTATCTTAAACATACAAAATGAGATGATAATAAAGATAAAATAATGAAACTTACACATACTTCGATATAATATAATTTTAGAAAGATAAAGATATGGTATAAAAAACGAAATAATTTTGAACTAAGCAACCAACCCACCGAATCGGCCCAATAATTAGTTGACACTATTTATTTACCGTATTCCTCTCTTTCTCTTTCCGTGAAGATTCCATCACCCCACTGCAGGACATTGCGCAGCACCCAAGTTACTTCCACAACATTCATTCAAATCAATTTCACATATTCTCCTTTTCCCAAACCCTTCTCAGAGACTCTTCTTCTTCAATCAATTCAATTCAATCGATCATCGCCCACTTCTCAAGAACCCTAATCCCAATTCAACCAGCTGCAGTCAGCGATGCAGCAAGGAGATTACACCTCCGCTCCCTATTATCAATTTCCCCATCTCCAAAACCCCAACCCCAGCCCTTCCGATCCCCACCCCAACAACAACCTCTACGCTTCTGCACCTCCCTTCACCCCCAATTACGCTCCTTCCGATTACACCAACTATCATCCTTCCTACCCTCAAAATCCCGATCCTATTCCACCCACTGCTCCTCCTTCCTTCGCTCCCTCTCCCTCCAACCCTAATTTCAATTCCCCCTTTGAATCAAACCCTTCCTACCAACAACCACAACAACCACCCTATTTCCCACCCTATGATCAGCATCAAACGCCTCCCAATTACGCCCCTCCCAACCCCAATTCCGCTCCCTCCCTTTACAACTCTGCTTCCTACAGCTACACCGGAGCCTCCTCCGTTCCGCCGATTCCCACCTACGAACCACCCGTGTACGAGCCTCCCGTGAGGCCCGATCAGGGCGGCGGCTATTTGGACGACAGGTACGGAGGCAGCTTCAATCGGAGCCGGTCTGATTTGGGATCCGATTATTATGGAAAGAGCGGTGGTAATTCGAGGTACGATGGTGGCGGCGGCAGTGATGATGGTTACGGAGATGGGGTGTATGCTTATCAGGGAGGCAAAGTGGAACCCTATGGGGCGCGTGGCACGGCGCCGAAGTCATCGACTTGGGCGCAGTTTGATGATTATGGGAGGTCCATCAGTTTCCCCTCGCAGAAGGAATCTTCTGGTGCGGGTAAGATTGTGAAAGCGGTGCCCAAGGTTGATACCCATGAAGACGTGAAAGGTGGTGGCGTGCAAAAGTTTCGGGTCAAGCTGTTGGCAGAAAGTGGTGGTCAGAGCACCATGGATGTTCTCTGTCAGGTATGAGAAAATTGCAGCTCGAGCCATATGTTATGGTTGTGTGTTTTATTCAGCTGGTTTTTTGCTTCAATGTCACATGTTCGTTGGATTAAATCCAACGTGTTTTTGTTAATGTGCATTGAAAAGTGTAATTGGCTTAAATCAAACAAACTAACTAAACTGTTTCCTTTGGTCTGTTATTGTAAAGTTAGTCAGGCTTGGGACTAGAGGCACGCATGTGGCACGGGACAGGGTTTTGAGTTAACTTCAATATTTAGAAGTTAGCTTTTGTTAATAAAACGTTATCATTTATCTAATTGTTATAGAATTATGTCCTTTCTTGTACGGAATTTGACGTGTCCACGGTTCTTAGCTGTGGGGATATGGCATATTGGTGGAATATTTCGTAAACTCAACTCAGATTTGACTCTTAACAAAGAAAAGTAGCAAACAACGATAATTACTGTGACAGTACATTAATGCAAAATAAAATTAGACTTTACATAAATGATCAGATCATATATAAATTCATGAAAACATAAGTTCTTAAAGTGAAAACATTTTAAAATGGAGCCAATTTCGTGAAATAGTTTGTGTCGTAATAAAATACTATCACTTCAGGGTCAATGTAGAGCCCAAATTACATTAGTTTCAAGTTCGTTAACCTGTTTTTATGACTCGAGAGTTTAAGGAGTTTATCTGAATTTGTTCAAAATAGGATTTATGACCTAAAATCATATTCGTAAGAGTTTAAGAGTTAACTTGAGAGTTTGATAACTTTGACTAGGGGTGCTTCATCTGTATTGTAAGTAGGCTAATTAAGGGTCTGCACCATCAAGTTTATGACGTTGACCCAATATACTTTGCCTAAAGGATTACTTCCTTTTCGTTTAATACTGCTCGTTTTTTACCAACTGTAACTGCAAATTTATTAGAAGACTTTAACTTAAATAGAAAATTCTTGATTTTATGCTTTCCTAAAAATCTGTTTGTCACATTAGCTTATTGCTGCGACCTGAACGCTGTCAAACTTTGTTTTCTCAGATTGGCTTGGATGGAATTCGTATGCTGGATCCAAATACCAGCCGGACATTGAGGATATATCCTCTGGAGAACATAACAAGATGTGATGTGAGCTTCTTTATTTCTTAAGAAAACTTCAATTCATCCATGAAATTAGTTATGCTAGTCAATTTCAATATAATATTTTGCTAATTGTATTATGCAGAGACTGGATTCATCCACCTTTGCATTTTGGTCGAAGAGCCCTGTGGATATTGAGCCAATACGAATCAGATTGCAATCTAATAGTTACACCACTAACACACTCTTGGATACAGTGACTGCTGCAACAATACAGGTATTCAAAATTTTCAACTTTCTCTTATGACAGGTATTCATGTTTTTATGATAAATTAGGCTAGATCGTGTTTTCTTTCAAAAAATTGTGGGAAGACGCTGGCTCCTTTTTTTAAAAGGCTACCTGGAGATAGAATTTTGTTTTAATTTAGAATTGCTTGCCCAGTTTGAGTTACCATGTGATTTGTCCAGAAATAAATGAACTCGGAGAACAAGCTGAGTTATGTCTGCATTATTGTAGTAATGGCTGAAAAAAGGACGGTAAAATTAGGGCTTATATGTGAAAGATAGATGGACAAGAAGAGAAAGATATAGATGGATCAAGCAGTTTCAAAAGTGCCCGATTCTCTCCCTTCCTAAACCTTAGGTTGTACTTTTCATCCTCCTGTTAGTACTTGATAGTGCTGATAACATAGCAGTGAGAACAAACTGATTTCTATTGAATGGAACTAGGAAGAAGCCTCCTTATTGAATTTTTTTTAGCATTTATTTATTTAATATAAATAATTAAATTTACTTGTAGAAATTTCGTAGTCATGTTTTCTTCCCATCCGCTATCTCACTAGCAGTTTTGGAGTCAGCTGATCAACACTGTTATCTGTGATTTTGATTATTTTCACGTAATCTATTTTTAAATTCTATCAGGTTTTCTAGTTATCTACTAGCTCGTTAGCCTTGCTCTTTCTTGGGGTTTTTGGCTTCTTGTCAACAATTAAATTGTTTTAATGGTGGGAACTGTTTTTTTCATTTATGTCTTGATTCTCTTATTTTCTTTTTCAAAATGCAGTTCAAGGAAATGGGTGGAAGCAGGAGGCGTGCTGAACCTGTGAAAACAATTGAACAGAGTCAAGAAAGAAAGAAAGGTTTTGGGGATTGGATGAATCTGATTAAACCTGCCAATGAAGAGAAGGATCATTGGGTAAAGATTAGATGCATTCTTTTTTGGTTTCCGTGTCCTTGCATTCCTTCCTGTTTTGAAAATAGGATTCTAAGGTTTTAAAGAAATGTTTTTCGAAGGAGGCAGTGTTCTGCTGGTAGAGGATTTTGATTGTTTGAACATGTTTTGTTGCTTCAATTGGTATTTTAGTGGGCTTTATCATCAAATGTTAATTCTTTTTCACTCCTTCAAAGTTTTGAGCAGTTGACTTTATTTTAATGAAAATTAATTGACCAAACATGTTAACCCGCTTCTGTTGATTGTGATCTTTGTTAATTCTTGTTCAGAACTGGAGCTGCTTACCAGGTTTTATTTTTGTGTAGGTACCAGATGAAGCCGTAACGAAATGTACAGCATGTGGCACTGATTTTGGGGCTTTTATTCGCAAGGTTGATTTCTCTGTTTTGTTTCTCTACCAATGTTTTCTGTTTGCTCTGTTGCTAATGAATGATCCTCTGTGCTTCTAACAGCACCACTGTAGGAACTGTGGCGATATTTTCTGTGACAAATGTACACATGGTAGAATTGCTCTAACTGCTGATGAGAATGCACAGCCTGTGCGAGTTTGTGACCGGTGCATGGTATGTCTAATATTTGTTTTCTTGTTGGAGATAATGAACATAGGGATACTGTTTTGGAATATGCCCTTGCTTTGTATCTGCTGACATTGTAGTGCTATTAAATGTGATATCCAAGTAGGAACTTTTCCCCTATTCCCCTTCTGTCAATGGGCCTACCCATACCTAAATTGTGTTACTCTTTTTTGTCAATTAAATTAGTGCCTGAACAGTTAAAACTGAAGAAGTGATGTTGTAGTTAAATATAGTTCCATTCCTGTATAGGCAGAAGTGTCTCAGCGGCTGACTAGTGCCAAGGAGTCATCAAGTAAACCTGCGTTGCAGAGCCATGAGGATCTTGCCAGGAAACTTCAGGTAAAAATGATTGGGACAATAAAACATTTCTTTGTGTTGTTTTTATTGGCAGTGGAAGGCTATAATTCTGTGAATTACTTGAGTAATGTTTTTGGTATGTCTTGGCAGGAGGAGCTGGAGAGAAATCGAAAGACATCAGGTAGTAATGAGTTCAATTTTGGTAGTTTGCGTTAGTGAATTGTGAAATTAAACTTGGAAGGTAGTATTTTGCACTTAATTGAAAAAAAGATACAAAACAGCTCCTAGAGAAAAAAGGGAGCTAAAAAGTAGGGCGTCGTAAAATAGCAAATCCCTATTGAAAAGGAAATAACGACTTTGCTAATCCCATATCTATGAAACAGTTTCTTATAGAATTGATTTTAGATACTGGAGCAAAAGTCTTCCCGTAGTCAATTCCGCTTCAGGTAACCCCTTTGTGACCAGCCTTGCCTTGTATTGTTCTATGCTCCCGTCGGCTTTACATTTTTGTGGTGAACACCCACTCACAACCTATTGGTTATTTTCCTTTTGGTAACTCAATCGCCTTTTTAAAATGAGTTCATTTCTTCCATAACAGCATCCTTCCTGGTGGGATCATCTACAGCTTCCTGAATGTTTCTAGCCACAAACAAGTTTATAATTCTAGAGTCGAAAGTTATATGCTTTAGGGTTTGGTTCTTTATGTGATTAGTGCATTTCTCCCGTCTTAGAAACATCCCATGTTGACATTTCTTTACCAAACTCTGAAAGATCTAATGTTGGCACATTTTTCTTCATCATTTCAGATACGGATTTAGTTTCACTAATTGTCTGGCATGGACTGGTGAATGAGATCATTTTCGTCAGCACTTATCTTTCCCTGAAAAGAATCTTTATAATAAAATGGTTGTTCTTCTAAAAGGGCCATGACATAGTTTTTTGGTAGTAGGATCAAAAACATTTATACCACCTCCGTTTGGGAGCATAACCACAAAACACTTTTCCGCCCTGGGATCAAGTTTAGATTGTGATGTATGGTGAACATGTGCTGGTAATATAGTTATAATAGCTTTTCCTACTGTAGAGGAGACACTACCATTTGCAATTCTAACCTTTTAATGTCCAGGACAGGAAAATGTTTTGAATAAAGATGAAGTACTAGTCATATGGTCAGATTACCCTGAATCAATGATCAATGGGACTTGCTCTATCGCACATGATAAACCTTTAACATGATGTACTGGACTGCAAAGTCTTAATCAATTGATCAGCTAACTGTTTACTGAGAAGGGTTTTATAAGCTTTACCGGCCATAGCCTAGGCCATCCTTGTCTATTAGTACCCTTATTGCCCTTAAAATGAGCTCGTTTTCCATTAGTTTCCCGCAAGTCTCTAGTGTATGGCGGGGCTTCTTGTGTTAATCATACCATACTCGATTTGCTTCATCACCTTTTTCTCGTGGTGAATAATAATTTTATTTTCCATAGAATCAGCAGCAACAAGAGCGATGCTATCTGCAGTTATAGGTGCTATTTTTTTTGTTCTTTCCTAGTATAATTCCTTGTTTTCTCTCTTCTCACTTTAGATAAAAACTCACCAATCAATCGTAGGGTTTCTATACCAATGATCCATGCTTGCACGTCATCAACTTCATCCTTCTGTCCATCCAAAAGCTTGAATATCCTTCCTTCCTCACTCACTTGATTGTGATATTTTGAGTCTTCAGGTGTTTTCCATTCATGAGTATAATAAACGTCCAAATCCTGCCTATTCCTCTTTAGATTATTGAAGTATTTGGTCACGCTATCTCTCCCTTGTTTGATCTCCCCAATTCTCAAGTTTAGTTCATACTCTTGAGATGTGTTTCCCATGTCAGAGTACATTTCATTTACACTGTCCCAGAATTCCTTGGGTGTTGGGTAATGAATGCAATTTGCACCAATTTTTTCTTGGGTGGAGTTGACTAACCAGGTCATGATCATGAAATTTTCTGCATCCTAAACTGCATACTGGGAGCTGATTAAGATCAGCAGAAGAAATTTGATCCATTGAGACAAATTCTTGTGATTTGAATAGAAGAGGATTCACCCAAAGCCATTTTGGGTTCAACCCCTTGGTGCTGCAATGCCACTAACGCGTTATGGGGAATGACTGTTTTAGCTGAGGCATCACTGTCTAACTCGGAAGCCATTTCTTGATAAAATTTAGGGCCAGCAAAGCAGATAATACCCTGCTCTGGTATCAACTTGGAAGGTAGAACTTAATTGGAAAACGATACAAAACAGCTCCTCATACGGAGTAAAAAGGAAATAACGAGTTTGCAAATTCTGTATTGGAAAGAGATTAAACAGTTTCCCAATTACAAAATAATCTATTGCTACCTCTTATTACCTGTAAACTAAAACAGAATATTTACAATGAATGAGAGATAAAAGATAATAATGTAGATTCTCAACGATTACTGTATAGATTTTGATTTTTTTGTTCATACCTTAAAGAAGGCAGGTTTGAGGCAATATGTTATGTGGACAATTTAGTTGAGATGACTAATTTTTGTTGTGATTCTTAACTTTATTTCTTGGGCTCAGTTAAGTGGTCTGGTTTGTAGGTTCCAAGTCTGATGGATCTGGAAGGCGGATGAAGGAAGTTGCATGTCCTATTTGCACTGTCCATCTGCAGGTTTGGATCTAGTGACCATTGCCCCATCTTTTCTCATATACGCACATCATTACGTCATCTTTATGTGGAGCTATTTTGGATGTCATGGCAGGTTCAGGTGCCTAGCTCGGGTTCAGAGACCATTGAGTGTGGAGTGTGCCAGCACCCATTTCTTGTGAGTGCTCATTGAGTTCAGATAAAAATTAGTGCGGATGGAGGGTGTCTATATGCTTGTCAAGTTTTAAATTCAATTGTTTTACGGATCTATCTATTTCACATTAATAGTGACTGTGGTTGCCTTTTTACTATTATCTTTGGGTTTGTTGCATGACCTAATTTTACCTGCATCCTTTTATTTTTCTTTTTTTCGTGCTTCAACTTGGTGTGCTTTTTTAGATTACTTCTCCCTTCAATTTATTTGCCCCCTTGTATAAAGTAGAAGCTGAACATATATATACATGTATAGGAATGGTGAATTCATTTTGGTTTATTCATTGGTTCAGCTCTGAGTATATTGTGTGGCTCGAGATTTATAAACAACTAAAGGTCGGAAGGTTAACATAGTCTAGAATGTTAAGATTAGTTCACCCGATACTTTATAATATGTATAGCCGAATTTCTTTGTTTTTTTCATCTCTATCTTTTATATCTCTGATTAAGTGGAATCACACAACTTTAATAGAAATAACTAGGGGGCTGATATAGTGAGGGTGTGGGTTTTGTTTCATTGTTTGATTTGTGTTTCGTGTGGATTGACAAAATTCTTCCCTTATTGTCAATCCCTTCCAAGTGGGAGGCTTGTGACGAAGAAATGTTTTAACGGGCAAGTTTATCTTCTATTAGACACTATATCCTTATCTTGTTTTTCCTCGTACTAACTACATGCCCCAACCTGTGGTCTTGCTAGTAAACGTTGTAATGGCAAAATAAATGCAGGATTTAAAAAAAATATTAAGCAATCGTTATATTTCAACAAACTGAAATAAATAAAATTAGATTTTATATTATTGATGGTGATGAAAATGTATTTTTACACGTAACTGATTATAAGATATTCCCCTTTGGCTGTAAATCTGAATATTCAGTTCAATAGACTATCGTAGCATCCAAACTATGGGAGTATTTTTGGGGATTCTCAAGGAGGCTTTATTATTTTGGGTCGAAACATCTACATAGTCAGTATTTTTGTATTCTCAAGGAGACTTGTTTAACAAACATTAAAATAATTTTTGAATAACATGCAGAAAAAGTAAGGGATGTGATTTAAGAGAAAATAGGGATATTTCTGGAGATCAAAATAACCAAAAGCAGGATGGTTTGGGAGATTGGGCGATGTAAATAGCATGGGTCTTCTGTTCACTGTCTTTGAGTGGGCTCAAATATTTACTTAGTTGCCTATTAGGCACAAACTTCCTGCACCCCATCAATTTGAATCTGCACCCATCAACTTTAAGGTGTTTCGTTTTCAAATGGAGTTTTTAAAACAGAACCCAAATTATTTTAAACTCGATTTAAAAAAAATTGTATTCATTTTCAAGATCAATAAAAAATTGTGAATTTTGTTTTAAGTTTCAATCAACACTTATGATATTTTATATTATTATTATTATGGTTGTTGTTAGTTTTAATCAATATTTTAAAAATTGGTTTAACGATTCAATCGGAGTTAAAATGGAATAAAATTGTATTGATGATATTTTTTGATAAAAAAATCAAAGAAAGTATTCAAAATATATATAATATTACAATTTTTATATTAAAAACTACATAAAACATATACGTCATACTTTAAAATTTTAATAATATACATCAATTTATGATAATGACATTAATAATAATTATAAGTATAATAAAAAGTTATTAATATTTTATTTTGACTTTTTTTAAGAAAAAAGTTTAAATTGTGATTTTTATATTTATTCTAGTTGAATCTATTTTGTTTTGCCGTTTTACACCAATTTCGTTTATTACTAATTTTATACAATTGAACCCAATCATAATTTTTGGTTGAATGACCTATCCCGTTATATTTTGATAACCATAATTTTAACGTTATTATTATCATCGTCATAATCGAATTCAGTACTTTTATTTTTGTTATCATTACAACCTTTATTGATGCAAAATCTTATTGGCCCATCACATTATTATTGGTAATATCATTCTCGTGATTTTATTGTTAAGGCAACAACAATAAATTTGTTGCATTAAACGTTCTAAAATGTAAATAATACAATACAAATATAATATTTTATATAAAAATTAACACGCTTATATCTGTTGTGTGATGATTGTATATGTATGATATTTATTTTAGTTAAAAATCTTTGAAACGTTACAAATTATTCACTTTATCCTGATTGATTAATAGTAAGATGACTTTAAACTATCTTCATCCATTGTAATTAGTTTGTTTCATTCAATTAATTGTGATACTACTAAAAGGTGACTCTGTTTGCTAGTAGGCATTTGATGGAAATTGTTTAAAAGGTGACTGTATTATAATTAGTTCAATTTTAATTGAAGAGTTCTATTATGTAGTGTTTTTTATTTTATTTATTTATTATAAAGCTTATGGTAAAAATTAAGTTATCATACGAAGTTTATTAGATAAAAAAGAAAATAAAACAGAGGATTAAATAAATAAATAAATAAATTTAATTGTTTGGATTACTTTTATCAATTTAAAATACTTAGGTTCGAATTGTGTAGACAAGTGAAAATTATATTACAAGTAATATGATTATTCATAGAAGATATTCTTTCTTTTGACAAATAACACGGCTATAATTACACAATATAAACTTGTTTACGTAGTGTTCTTTTTTATTTTTTTGACAAAAACTTAACCATGAGAACTTATTTTTGTTATATTATTTTTTAATTTTTTTATATAATTTGATAGATCTGATGTTGTGGAATGTTAAAGGTTAAAACTGTAATTTTGTCAAAACACACGCATAGGTCTTGCTATCTTGCAAAACGGTTAACGAAACATTCAACCTTTCTCTTTAGGGGCTTTTGCATGCAATAAAGATGTGCATTTACAAAATGTTATATGAACTATTTTTAAGTATTAGCTGTGTTTTCAATTTTGAAATATCTAAAATATATTTAAATAAAAAATAAAGTAGAAATATATATTTTTAAATTCAAAATCAATTATTAGTTTCACACGTTATAAAGAATTTATTTTAGTTATATTATAAAATAAATTTATAGGAAATAAGCACATTGGTCATATATTTTAAAAAACAAAATATATCATCACAATATTTAAAAATAAAATAACAAAAATGATCTAATCAATAATACACAAAACATAGATATAGAAAACTTTAACATTACAGCATAACTTCGTTATTGTAAGTATATCTTATATCTTATATCATTATCATTCATCCATTCTTAATCACATTCTCACTTTCACTTAAACTTGTGGTCCACAACTTCTGAAAAAACTGCCCACAACTTCTGAAAAAGATGTGTTGAACACTGACTATATCATTATACTCCCTCTTCTTAGTTTACAATAAATGAGAATAACTTACAATGACTATAATAAGTACAATCTAGGAAATTTTATAGTTTTATAATATCCTTATATGTACTATTTGAAATATAGTGAAACTTTGTTATCTTATTGTTTAACGTTTTATTTCTCAATACACATTATATATCTCACACAAACTAATAACCAACTAACAAGTTAATTACCAATTAAATAATTATATATAAGCATTTATATAAATTTAACTGCAAAATAAAACATTTAAAAAATTTAAACATTCATTAAAGTATATGGAAATATTCTTTTAACTGTGTATTTTTATTTGAGTGATATTTCTTGTGAGGAGAAATAATTATTTATTTCCTTCCTCACTCAAATATCATATTAATTGTAACAATATAACTTGTTACTCAAAGACATAGTACTTATTAGGGCCATCAAACATTAAAGTGACAATTCCTTATATAATTTTCATAATTTATTACAAAGGTTAATAAAGTGCTATAAATGTTTATTTTATAGATTTTAGAATGAGAATAATGGATAATAAACATATTATTAAAAAATAAATGATATTTTTTTCTAAGTGAAAAAAATAAAATGTCTAATAATAATTAGGCACATTGTTAATTAGCCGCAACATTTTTTTACTTATCTTGCCACATAGCAAAAGAAAATCGGATGAGCATCAACACTATACAGATTGAAGATATAAAAATTGAATGAAAAGATTAATGTTTTTGGCTGACGTCACATTTACATGAGATTGTTGTCAGAAATATAAATAACGACCACACTGTTATGCTATATGCAGTACATCTCCCATCATACATTTATCTAAATACACTTTCTAATATTTTTAAAACTTCAAGTGTATTTCCGACAGCACAAAACTGATATTTATTTATTTTCTAAAATATTAAATAATCTAATTTATTTTTTTAAATTGGCCAAATAATTAAACCCAATATTTTTTTGAATGGGTTAGTGATTGATTTACTTAAACTCAACCTATATACACGCTTTCATGGTGATAATGTGAAAATGAAATTGCATTCAACAGTTATGATTTTTAGAACAAAAACAAGAACAATTGAAAACTGCTCACCAATTATGAAAAAGAAAACTATAACAGCATTGTATTTTGAGTCACGAAAATTTACTTTTTGTTGCAAAAAATATTTATACTAAAGACAAATAACCAATTAAAAATACTGGTCACAAAATAATATTAAAAAAGTTAATTTCATTTTAAATATACAAAATGACTGTAATCACATTTTTCTTTTATTTCATTAAAAATAAATATAAACAATCGTATTCAATTTCAAATGAATTAAAAAATGGAAACCATACTTGAAAATGTGACTCTCTCTCTCTTTTTCTTTTTTTTAAATTGAAAAATAGAAAAAAAATGTGTTTGAAAGAAATGTCTTTTATATGAAATCGTGTGTTGACATAAGATTTATTTATTTTTATAATTTTTTAAAGATATATAATTTCGCAAATAAAAACATAAATTACTCAATTTTCGTAGAACACCCACCATATTTAGACCCACTTATATTTAAGACTTAACACTCAATTGATATGATAGTTTCCAACATCCTCCTCTCTATTTTCTTTTTAAAAAATATTTTACAATAATTATTTATATTTTTAATTAATAATATGATTTATTTATTTTTTTCTTTTTATAAAATATATTATTTTTTCTAATTTTCATTATAAAAAATGTCATTTTTTTAGTTTTGGATAAATCTTATTTCTCTTTTACTGTTTTCATCAGATAGGTATTTTTTTCTCATTTAGACAGACTATCCAATTTTTATTTTATTTTTCATAATAGTTTTTTATCATCATCATTATTGTTATTATTATTATTTTAAGATAATTAAATTTTAGTCTTCTGATTTGATAATTAAATATTATCTATTAACATGTGTGAATGTTAATGCAATGAGGTAAACTAAGAATACTATACATGGGATTAGGTTTGATTTACTCTAATAACTATTATCTCCCAATTTCTTATATATATATATATATATATATATATATATATATATATATATATATATATATTTATTTTTTTTTTTTTTTTTT
>Ga0209489_105506_pt1 | contig 21858 bp, 9 predicted proteins | sample SiratrowhiteBW_FD_187527 | JGI IMG/M metagenome (GOLD analysis project Ga0209489, IMG submission 187527) | Root nodule microbial communities of legume samples collected from California, USA - Siratro white BW (SPAdes) (version 2) | ecosystem: Host-associated > Plants > Roots > Nodule | place: USA...
TAATTTGTTAAAAATAGTATATAGTTTTGTTCAAAAACATGTCAGCGTAACCTTAATATGAACTCAAAATAGATATAAACGAAATATAATAATACCAGAAATTAATAGTGTACAACTGGAAAAAAATACTTGAAAAAAAAAAAAACTCTCTTAGACACCCATTTTATTTTCTCCATGAAGATGAAGTTTTATTGATGGTTGAGTTCTTGTTTGTACTCATTGCGGTTATCTCTTCTATTAATTGAGAATTTGAATTTTGTGAAATTAATAAATGGTTTTTAATCCTTAAAATTTGGAGGAGTTTTGGTTTTAGTCTTTTAAGTATAATTTTTTAACCTCTCAGTTGAAAAAGAAATATGATTTTAGTTTCTAAATTCTAAATTTGAGATACTAAATTTTTAAATTTTAAATTCTACACAATAAAAAAAAAAACTCGTTTTAGTCCTTTACATTTAGTGTTTAGAAACTTTTTTTTCTCAAATTTTAGAGACTAAAAAAATAATTTGTAAAAGTTGGAAGAATAAAATCAAAATAGACTAAAAATAGAATTAAACGTTAATAAAAAAATGAGTAATATCGAAATGAGTTATTTCAAGTTAGGTAAGTCACATCGTAGAACTCAAAACATAATTAAGAAATACCAAAAAATAACTCGTTATCTTTTATTAAAACGTTAGAAATAATGTTAGAATACATAATGTTGTATTTATAGAGTTTATTTTTAACAAAATTATATCACTCTTAACCATTAATGGCTGGAAGTTGAGCGAAATTCAACTGTTTTCTTTGTCATTTTCTTACATTCATAATGGGCTAAACTTTCAATTCATTTACATCGGCCAGAAATACCCAAATAGTTTATCTATCGAGCATAATATCTTTAAAAAAGTTTCTAAAAAATTGTAGAAAAAGAATAAAGTAATTCTTTTTGGTAAATTAAAATTGGTTTATGTGCCAGTGCAAATGAGCATTAATTATCTCCCAACTTGATTTTAAATTTGGTGTCACTCTTGATACTTAGTTAATTATGCATATAAGTATGATTAGTTTTATTTTATAAGTGGTTAAAATTAAATAAATAAATTATATATAATTACTAATACATCATTAATAGTTTCACGGATTATTAAAATATCTAGGTTAATTTTGTTTACAACCACATTGTTATTTGTTATATGTCATAACATATGTAAATATAATTAAATTTGTTTCGCAAGCGGTTAAGATCTTATAAATATGATTATTTGTAAGTATCAATATGTTATTAATATTATCTTAAAGTTATCAAAATATCTAATGCATAGGCTAACTTTCAATAGTAAAAAAGAGATTTTCATATTTATTATTTTCATCATTTTACATTGAATTGTTATATAATTATTGTAAATACTGTCGAAGTAAAAGGTGGAAGATTTTCTGCATCTAACATAAAGGTGACTTGAGACTACGTTGGTTAGTATTGAAACTGATATAGTATCTGTTCTAGTTGATAAGATTTTTGATTGTTTTTAGCTAGCCAAAATAAAAGATGTTTTCTCCATATGTTGAACTTAACTTAGTTATTATTAATTATTTGACATTAAATCTTAACAAATTAACAAAAAAACATTCATAATCAAATATGGTTATAGAGAATGATAGTTTATATGGGTTGTTGTTATTTAATAATTGAATTGGACCCTTTAATTGAGCCTTTAATGGGAGCGTATTGTGGGATTTCCTTATATTACTTTTCACACTCCCAATTTCATTTTGGACCTAAAATACATCCCCTGGCCTAGACGGGACACAAGCCCTCAGTCTTGAGCAGAATAGGCGAAAAGACTTTTTGAGGCCCTTAAATTTCATTTCTTAAACTTCTTGCGTTTTTAGCATAGTCCTACAGGTATGATGTGGGTTACCTTTATCCTGATAGCTGACACGATCTCTTTGGATCATTTAAACTTTCTTGACAAGTTTCTTATTTTACCCAGCCACCATTTATCTTCGTCGTTTCAGTTTGCTCATCTGTTTTCCAAGGATTTTAATTTTTGTTCTTTCTCAAGAGGTACATTTGTTATCTTCTTAGTTTCCATATTTCACTTGCTTGTTCATTGCCTTTCTGTTCTTTCCCATTGTCTTCTGCTCTTTATCATTTCTTTAGGGTTTCCATTTCTTGACTTCCACCGATATGGCAGTATACCGAACTAGGTTTCCCTAGGTCAATGATGAAATGCTTTTCGAAACCTTTTCTTTCACTACTGTTAAATCTATAACCTCTCTTAGATAATCCTAAGCCTTTAGTAAGAATGATGAACATGATATTAGTGAACTGATTTTCACTAAAAACGAAACAAATATTGAAAATCCCTTTTTCTTTTTCTATGTTACTATTTTACCAAAGTACATCTTCAATTATCTCCAGACAACTTTGAGAAACAAGTTTTGACTTTGCTTAACATTTCTCCTGCTTATATTTCTTTGAAAGTGGGGTGTATAATCGTAAACTTTGGATTTTTATCAGTACCGTAGGTGGCTGCCATCTCTTGACTCTTTTCCAATCTTCTTATAAAAATATTAAAACAAATTTTGTCAAAATTCGAGCCTCCAAACAATGTCCTACCCTCCTAGATGGGTTTCCTTTATACTGGTCCCTTGCTCCTCAACCCCAAGGGACGTGATCCTTGGATGAACTAGATGAGGTCGAATGGAAAAATTAACATAACGATCTTGATTAAGCTTGAGTTTCAGGCTTTGGAATTAAAAGCTTACATTGATATCATTCCTTATACACTTAACATGATTTTCTATCTGAAGATTTGTGACTCAACAATTTCTTGTTTGCTTGACAGATAAAATGACTACTTCAGATAAGGAAGTGGTTTGCAGACTCAAGGAGCTGAAAGCAAGTAAGAAGATGAAGGATGTTATTGAGACTGCTCAACCTTTGAGTGAAAAAATTGTCGAAGAAGGAAGGAGAAACGGAAAACGGTTATTGAAGACCCCAAAATAACCATTTTCTATGAGCAACCCCTCGTTAGGAAGAGGGGAGAAAAGGTTTTTGAAATTCCGCCTTCTCCTCCCTCTACTCAATTGGTTCCATCCGTTCTTACTTCCTCTAACCGCCCAGGACCTGTGACTACCCCCTCCTCCAATAGCTTCTGGAATTCGGGCTTCAAATTTGCTTGTCACAATTAGATGAGCAATTTTTTGTTGGAGGAAGATATGGCCATCCTTAGCAAAAAAGAGCCTCTTTGATCTTCAAGATGAGATGCAGAGGTTGGCTTGCCAGATGATTGTCATTTCTTGCGTTTCTTCAAGGAAAGCACAAGAAAATACTTGGGTGGAGAATAATTTATCTACTCAGATTGAAGAGGCTCGATCTGAGTTGGAAGTTGAAGGGAGGAATTGCGGGTTGTTAAGTTACAAGTGGAATAGTTGAGAAAGAGACTGTGAAGATCTTCCAAGTGCGTTTTTACAATAAAGGCTTAACCTTGAAGGCGGCCGAGTTGGAAGGACGAATAATTTACTTGGAGGATGAGTTGGAGAGTGAAAGGCAATTTAAAGAGCATCAAGTTAAAAAGTTTAAAACTAAAGAAGAGTTATTGTTGGCTCAAGTCAAGAAACAACATGAGGATATCAAGAAGCAATAAGAAGACGCTGAGGTCTTGAAGGATGAGAATGCTTTTATATATATGAGCGAGGTTTTAGTAGATCTTTAGCTCAACTCCGAATCATTCATCCAGACCTCGATGTATCAGCTTTAGATCCCTTAAAGATAGTTGAGGATGGGGCCATCGTAGACTAATTTTTAATTTATCAATTGGGCTTGTTAGTAATCCTATCCTCAAGTTTGTAGAACTACTAAATTTTTGCAAAATATTGGATGGTGGTATGGTATCTTATACATATTTGAATGTCTATTTGTTTAGAGACTCTTTATTTTTTGTATGAAATCATGAAGTATCATAAAATATGAAATCATAAAGTATTAAGAATATGGCCACATACCCGTTTGGCTTGTAGATATACTTTCTTCCAAATAGGTTTCAGAAAGACTTTGAATTTTTCCCTTCTAAGTTTCTGATTAGCTAGCAATTACATTTTTCACATCTTCTGTTCTTGTTTAGAGTACTTCTTTGGTCTCACCTTTTAGCACCTATGTCATTACGACTTTTTGTTTTGATTTCTTCTTTCGTATAAGTGAGTCACTCGGATTCCAGATCCTTGAATTGCTCGGCTTTCATATCATGGTTTCCGCTTTGTTGAGCCTTTTAGCTTTTGCATTATCAAGTCATTTGACTCCCTATCATTGAGATTTTCAGCTCCACTAGTTGGGCCCTTTCAGCCATGGTCGTAGAGTCATTCGACCGAAGGGCCTTTCACTCGTGGAGCCTTCCGATATCCTTATCATCAAGCGGCCTTTCTATTCGAGTCTTTCGGCTTCCATATCATGAAGTCTTTTGACCCTTGAGCCATTCGGCTTTTGTCACAGGATACATTTTTTACAAATTCTATCAACTTTTGTTGTCAGATAGATTTTTTACAAAGTCTCTCGACTTTTGTTGTAGAACCTTTTGGCCATGGAGTACTTGAAATGTACCATATTAAAAGGAAACACAGGTATTTATAAATTGGTGTGACCTCATTAAAAAACCCTTGAGAAAAAATTTAAGGAACTCAAGGGAAAAGTGTGTCGTCTTGTATAAAAAATGCTTACAAAGTAATACAAAATATAAAATCAAATAAAGTATTTTCAGCTAAAATAAAATTTAAGACTTGTCGCATTCCAAGTTCGAGGTATAGCAGCTTCATCCAATGTCTCCAATCAGTAAGCTCTATTTTCAATAACTTCTTTTATGCGGTACAGTACACTCCATTTGGGAGAAAACTTGTTGTCCATTGTATTCGTCTGAGATCTCCGCATCACTAGATCAGATTCTTTGAATTGTCTCGGAAGTACCTTGCTCCTATGCTTCATTTCTATCTGGCACTTTACTGCCTTATCTTTTAATCTAGCCCCATCTCTAAATGTTGGCTCAATTGTTTCTATTAGCATTAATGGATCTATCCCGTAAACCAAGCTGAAAGGTGTTTCCCGTGTGATGGACTGGGGTGTTGTATGATAGGATAACAACACCCTTGTCGCTTTTGCTTGCCCATTGGTTTGAGGATGTTCGATGGAAGTGAAAACCTGCTTTAGTTTTAGCTTTTCGCACATCCCTCTCAATTGTCTACTTGCAAATTGGGTTTCATTATCGAAAATCTGCGTTCTAGGCATACTAAACCAACAAAAAATATTCCTTCATACAAAACTCTAAACCTTGTAACCAAAATGACGGCAACAAGTTCCGCTTTGATCCACTTGGCGAAGTATTCTATGGCCACTATCAGGAACTTCAATTGTTATGTGGTCAGGGGAAATAGACCCATGATGTCTATTCCCCTTGTATGGAAAGGTCATGGGCTAATTATGGAGTGTAATTCTTCTGCAGGTGCATCAATCCAGTCGTCATGTCTTTGACATTGATAACACCTCCAAGTATATTCTTGGCAATTTTCCTTCATAGTGGGCCAATAATACCCAACCCATATCACCTTAAGTGATAAAGCTCTTCCTCCTACGTGACTTCTTGTGGTTCTTTCATGTAACTCCATCATGACTGTGTGGGCTTCTTCTAGAGCGATGCATTTAAGTAAGGGGTGTGTAAATCCATGCCGAAATAAATACCCATCAATCATAAGGTACTGTTTGGAGTTCCTTTTAACTTCTTTAGCTTCTCTCAGATCTTGGGGCAACTCACCTTGTGCTAAGTATCGCACATACGACATCATGCAAGTGTCATCTTTCCTACCTTCCAAAACAAGTATATTTGGAGCGTCTTTTATTTCAGTTTCAACTAAAACTCTTGGTGTTCTCAGAGTTTCCTGTATTACTGATCGACTTTCCCCCTTTGCTGAACTAGGCAATTTTGAGAACAAATTGGCTCGTGTGTTCTGCCCCCTAGGTACATGTGTTAATTCAAATGAATCAAAATTTATTTATGAACGCATCCAAGGCCTATTTTTTCAGTTAAGTAGTCAAGGAGAGGCAGTTATCGGTGTTATAACCCTTTGTTTGATGAAAATCACACCACAACATGAAGTGATGACCAAGCATCTGTTGGTGGGAACTAGAAATCTTAGTCTAGCAGCTACCTTTGGGTATTTCAAAATGTCTTTCTTTGATGCAGTGAAGTTGAAACAAGGAGCTTCTGCCTTTTCCACAAATTGGGTCGCTTTCCGACTAGGTCTTGAAGCTGCATACGATACATGGCGATTTGTTCGTCCTTCTGAAATCTTGGGTGGATTGTATCTCCTCTCAGCATGTCTTGACAAGGTTGGGGTTTTGCAAGTGGACGCCGCTCTTCAGCTCTATTTTGCTTCATGGTCTCTTCCTCATTCATATGTGTGGTGGCCTTTGAGTGTGCTTTCCCCATCGTTTTAGGTTTATCCCGGAGAAAGGATTCACTGAAAGGATTAGCCTGTAGTCCTTTTATGAAAGCTTAAAGGAACATCTCCTCATTTGAATGATCTATTTTCACCGTAGTCTCATAGAATTGGTTGAGGAAGGTGTGAAGTGGCTCCCTTTCCTTCTGTCATATGTCAAACAGGTCCACCAGTTTTGGTGGCTTGACCTGGTTTGCTGCGAATTGTTGAAGAAACAACTGGGAAAAGGTCTGGAATGAGTTTACTGTACCATATGAAGTTCTTTTGAACCATTGTAGGGCGGTTCTAGTGAGAGTGCCCACAAACATCTTGCAACAAACGACGTCGAAGCCCCATGAAATCAACATTTGGGTTTTGAAAGTCTTAAGATGTGTTTTGAGATCCCCTAATCTCGAGTATGGGACCATTTTCGGGACCGTGAAATGTGGCAGTACTTGTTCCTCCATAATTTTTTACGTAAAAGGTTGGGGATTAGCATTCACTCTCGACATTCGAGTGGCTCCTAAATTGTGAACGACATGTCGCCCTCTTAATATTTGTTACAATTCTTCATTGCCTTTTTGCAGCTCTTTGTAGGCTTTCATAGCTTCCTCCATCCTGGTGACCTGTTTCATTTGCTTCTTCCCTCATACGTTCTTGGTCAATACGGGTTTCCTCCCTCAAACGCCCTTGCTCGTAGGTTTCTTCTCTGTCTGTCCCTCGGTCCTCAAATCGTTTTCTAGATTCTTTAATTGGGCTTTATTGGGAGCATATTGTGGGATTTTCAGATATTACTATTTGCACCTTCAATTTCATTTTTAGCCTAAAATATACTTGATTTTCAGATATTACTATTTGCATCTTCAATTTTATTTTGAGCCTAAAATACACCTACTGACCCAGACAGGACAATATCTACCGTGTTTTTGAGTTTTATTTTGAAATAATTCTCACATATAAATTGTAAATTTTTTACATAGATAACAATAAATATTAAAAAGTTCAATATTACATAATTTTTTTTAAAATAAATACTAAAAGATTACATAAACAAATATTATTAGTCTAAATTTCACTTAAAACCTTAAAGATATCAAAACTAGTTCTAATTTCTAATGCATAAATAACACTTTGATCTATTGATACGAATGATATTTTTTATGGTTGATGTGTTTATTACATCATTATTAGTCAAAAGTTGAAACATAGACAATTAATATTGGTTTTCTATTACAAATATTTTAAACAAAAATTGAGTTATTAGAGAAAATTTGAAGTACATTATTACCTGATTCCAAAAATCCCGATTAACTTAATGTACATAATTGTTTTATTTTTTTTTCTTTTTAACTAATCTCTGTTATTTTGGGTATAATATTTTTCTTGTAAATATTATTTTTTGTTTATTCTACTTATATTAGATTCTACACTTTTAAGATTTCAAAATAATCCATGTTCTTGAATATTCTATTATTTTCTATGATTTTTAAAAGTTGAGGTATATTTATTATATTTCTTTTATAGAAATGTATGCGGATTTGATTTTTTTTTTATCTTAAACTTTTTTGATTGAGCTTATGAGTCCAATTAAAATATGTTATGATCAATGTATAATTGAAGGATTTGATGGGTAATCTAAGATTTACTCAATGGAAGACAATCATCTTCTGCGATAATCTATATATTATTTATTTAACAAGGATCATGTATAATATCGTAGAACAAATTATCTCCATATTAGATATCATTTCCTTCATATTAGAGTATATTGAAGTGAAACATATTGACACCAAAAATAATTCAACAAATGTCTTTACAAAGTCAGTTCCTATGAGCAAGCTAATACATTGCTTAGACTTGTTGAACATATATTGTTGATTGTAATTCTAAGAGAGTTATTAAGTTAATAAATACATTTTATTATAAACATAATCAAATCATTAATTTAAATCAATATACAAATTTCTAATTTTGTTATCGAATAATTTGATATGTTTTTTAATAAATAAGATCAATAAGATTATGTTTGTACTTGGTGTTGTACCCCTGAAAAGCTTAGCAAAATTGTCAATAAATGGGTATGTACATGCACATGTGTTGGGAAGTGAACCAGGATGAATAGATGTGTTCTTTCAGCCTTTTGCTCACTCCTCTCTTTGCTTATTTAATACTTTTTAATTTTCATTTTCAACTTCACTCAACTATACCCTCTCTCAGAACGTTTGAACGTTCAAGTCTCTGTTAAAAGTTTAAGAAAATAAAAAAAAATATGCTTTAATATATAAATATTAATAATAATAATAATAACGTTTTATAAATTAAAATAATTATATGAAAGATACTTCAAATAATTAGAAATATATAATAAACTTTGGAAAGTAACTTGAATCCCTTAATACTTCTTCCGAATATTAATGCTCCTCTTAATAGTTCTAGTCCCATCAATCAACGTTATGCTGGACGTGGTGCACGAAAACGCATTACGTGGGACCGTACCATATATATACCCCTTCTCCCTCGTTTTCCTTCCTTTCCACAACTTCCCTAACCGTTCAAACACACTTCCCTCACTCTCTTCACTCAATCTCTTCCCAGCAACAACGATACAACGACGACGATTCAACATTCTAATTTTTAACATTCTAATTTTCTCTGCGTTTTTTAGTTAACTATACAGCAATAATGCTAACCAGATCGAGAAAATTGAAGCGCAAGCTCGAGCCTGAGCCACCTCAATTCGTTGTCACAAAAAAGCTCCGGCAGAAGCTGCCTCGCAGGCGCAGGCAAAACTTCTCGCCGGTGCTTCTCGTCAGAAACTCTGGCCAGAATCCTCGTTTCTCCATGGATTCCAGCTCCGGCTCCGACTTCGCTGCAGGCGAAGCTTCTTGCAACTCCAGCAGAGCTTCCATCTCCGGCAAGGGAAACACGAACTCCAGAAATGAATCATCGATCGATTCAACGAGAAATCAGAAGTTAGATAAGCAAAACGAGAACGAAGTGGAAGTGTCAGAGTCTTCGTGTGCTGACTCCAATTCGTTCGCTCGAGAACGAAGCAGAACCTCAATTCTGAAGTTAAAAAGTGAAAGAGAATCTACGAATCTAAGAGGAGAAGAGGACGTTTCAGAAGTGTGCCTGAAATCGGATAACTCTGCTATTCTGAAGTTCAAAACCGGAAGCGAGAGTAAGAATGTAAAGGAAAATGACGATGTTTCGTGCGGGAAATCAGATATTACTTGCGAGGAACAGTTCAATTCGAAGTCCTCCAGTAACGGAAACGGAAACATGAAAATCTCTTCGGAGTCAAACAGAGACGTCGTTTCGTTTAGTTCTTTTGTTCGCAAGTCGTTTCACGAGGAGAAGGATAGCCGCAAGGAAAACAGAGCCTCGGAATGTGAATACTCTGAAGGTTCTAAAAACCTCCACGCGGAAGAGAATTGCGCGGATTTAATAGCGCAATCGATGATGAAGCAGGAATCCGAAAATTACAACGTCGCTGCGGACCTCACTTGCTCTGAGGATCTGCGTTTCTCGTACTGTGACGACGATGACGAATCGGAATATTGTTCCAGTCAGGGAACTGTGTTATCTGAATTTCATTCTGAGATTTTCGGTGAATGCTCGCAGGAGCTTTCGGATTACTCTCCGTCGCTGTTCGCGGATTCTGGAAGCCAGTTTTCCGAGGGATCCGTGGGAGAAACTCCTTCGCCTACGTATTTGTTGTTCCTTCAGTATCGCAAGGAGTTCACGGCTCTAGTTTCTGCTTCTCCAGTGATGAACTCTTCTTCAATTGACGAAGATCAAGCCAATGTAGGTTTCGCTAGATTCGTCTTCAGAATTCTAAGTCACTTATATTACTAGTTCTGTCAGGAATCTGTTTAGCCTTGCTCGTTCTATCTTTGTTAGTATAATTAAGAGTTCTTATTCACTGTATACTTTGTATTTGTGGATTTTAGTTTGTGAGATTCGAAGATTCTGATGACGAAGACAGCTACCAGATGCTGAGGAAGAGGGAGAGGAAGCAAGGTTTTGTGTCAAACTATTCTGAAAGATATTTCTCTACCACTGAATTTGGAGAGACCATACTCGAGAAACGTTCGCAGATGGTTCACTGGATCGTTGAGGTAGGTTTATCTAATTCCAATTCAAGATGCTTTTACACTTGTGGTTTGATTAATTTCTTTTATATAGTTTTATAGAAAATAATATATATGCTATCAAAAAATTTACCGTTATTATAACATTATGGCATATTCTTATATAGTAAATATTGATGATTTCTGAATGATCAGTGGAAGGATAAGAAATTGTCCAGATAGTCATATCTGTCCAACAAATTGATAATTGAAAAGATAATCATCAGTCAAATACACTGAATCCTATCTAATAAAAGCTATACAAATACTATAGATTATACGATAAATATTTAAATATAAAGGGTGTCTATGTGTTATTATATTTTGTTTTTACTTATTTATTAAATGGGTATAATAGTGGTATAGATAATCGTGTTTTGGATTGGGTGAGAGAGACCACACGTTTAAGAGAGTGAGTGAGAACCAAACTTGATTCGGTTAAAAGGTAATCATTCCATACAACAAATTGTTGGAGTAGTGTGAGTGGCATCCAATTGCCTCATGACACGTGAGATTCATTAGGAAGAAGAATGCCTCCCCGAGTGCAGCGGCGTACTTTAGTAAATCCCTCAATCGTTATGCATGCTTCTGATGCAATCATGCAAGGCACTTTTCTCGTATTCGGGCATGTGGGTAGTTAAGGGAGTATAAATTTTGCTTTTGACTTGAACCAAAATTTAGAGGACCATATGGCTAAGGAAAGATTATTTCCTTTCTGGTTAGTTTGCAAAAGATTACTTCAACCAAATTTTACTAGTCTAACTAACTTCACAACTCTACCATTATTTTAATGCTTCAAGATTTCATATAGATAGGATGTTCATTCCACAATTTTTAAGATAATTGGAAAGGAATTGAATGGCTATATATATGGCCTGAAAGGAAAAATAAACGGTACTTCTGCTATATGTACAATTACTATAATATATATTCGACCAAATTTGATTTTGGACATTTTAAATAACATTCACCAAAAACAAATTGAATCCATTAAGCAAATGAATATAATATATTTTTTTTGTCGTTTAGACATATATATTAGAGAATTTTAAATAGTGCGAAAATATTCGGGATTATCCATCACCAATTGACGCAGTTCATTTCTCTCATTATTAATTTTTTTGGTGAAGATAAGTATTTATTATTAATGTATAATAACAATTACCTATGTGAACCTCTTTAGATTTGGATAACAACGTTCTTAGCTTCGGGAATGTTGCATCTGTGGAAGTTGTTGGACTTTGAATCGTGTGTCGAATTTGTTTAAAATGCCTTTATCTTTTAAAATTTGGCAGCAATCTTGTCGAAAACAGCTTCGGCAAGAGACGATTTTTCTTGGCGTCAACCTACTTGACCGTTTCCTAAGCAAAGGATACTTCAAAGCCGAAAAACACCTTCAAATTGTTGGAATAGCTTGCCTCACGTTAGCGACCAGGATCGAAGAAAATCAGCAACAAAACAGGTTCAACATTCAATCTTTACATTTATCCCCCATCCTCCTAGTTATGTAATATTTGGGCAAAAATGTGGTTTTCAATCATGTGTATCACTGGTCTAGTTTGCCATTTGTGAAGCGATGGCTTACGACAGTCTTGAGATTAAGGAAAATGAAAATAGATTAGCACTTAATTTTTAGAGTTTGAGTTTATTTGTCCTCATTAATCATGCATTCTTAATTTAAAGAATAAAAATTGTCCCTAAAGTTCCCAACATTATACAATTTTACATAAATTCTATTTTGTAAAACATTAGTCCTTTAGGTTAAAAATTAAAATATATAAATATTTTCTTTTTAAATTTTTCTATCCCATGGGTAGAGTTAAAAAACCGCATGTAATAATTTGGTTTTCTTCTCTTTTTACATACACTTCCTTCTCCTATAACTCGGGAAAGTGATAATTAACTGAATTTAACAATTCTTTATTCGAATTAAATTCATAAAAGTAATTATGCCCAAGGAATAACTGAGCTCCTTTGTGGGTATTACAGAGTAGGGCAAACCAGTTTCAACATAGGAAGCAATAAGTACAGTAGAGGCGAGGTGGTAGCTATGGAATGGCTGGTGCAGGAGGTGCTCCAGTTTCAGTGCTTTCTGCCTACCATCTACAATTTCTTGTGGTATACTAGTAAATTTTTAATTTTACAGCACGAATATGACCTGAAATTCTGCATAAATTAAATGTTAGCTGATACTTGTTGTTTTAGGTATTCATTCAGACTTTTGTTTCTTTCTGGGAAACCATTCTGAATTTTAAAATGAATGGTTCAAGCAAAAACTTGCTTTCATGTCTCTAACAAGGAATGTCTTTTTGCCTTAAATACCGTGTATTATTTAAAAATGAAAAGAAAATTTTGTACTTGTAACTTGACAGCCCCAATGAGAAAAGGCTTAGCGTCGTTTTGGATCAGTTAAATTTTGTTTTTTTTTTTTTTCATTTAGGTTTTTGTTCTCATTTCTTTATTCTAGTCTTCAACTTTTAAAAAATCCATATTTTTTGTGTAATTCTTATTATTATATAGTTTATTACTTAATTAATTAAATACTATTTTATAATACTTTAGATAAATAATTTAATTTTAGAATTCAATTTAACCAAAATATAAGAAATAAAATATATAAAAAAATATAGATTAAATCAAAATTATGAATTTTCAAAAACTCTAGCGTGCAATAATATAAAGTCATTGTAACCCATTTCTTTATGATTCAGCTAAATTACACTCCACCCTTTAATTTTACAGGTTTTACCTAAAAGCAGCCAATGCTGATGCAGTCGTTGAGAAGAGGGTCAAGTATCTGGCAGTGCTGACACTGTCATCTCATGAGCAACTGTGCTACTGGCCTTCGACAGTTGCTGCAGCACTTGTAGTCCTGGCTGGTCTTGAAGTCAATCAAAGTTCATCGCTCAAAGTAATTGGGGTAACTACTATTGCGTTATAAAACTTCCTCTTTATCCGAAACTTAGGTCAACAAGATAGGGGTTAAATATTATATGACACGGTTAGGCAATGCCAGATCTGCTTCTTAATATTTTAGTACATCATTGTAATCTAAGCACATAAAAATTCAACAAAATTAGCATACATCCGTATTTGTATGGTCTAGGTTTGCACCGAGACTGTGAAAACACTAATTATATAAATCTGCATAGTTTTGCGTGCCTTTTTCATTCTGAATCGCTAATTATATGAATATGAATAATTTATTTTTACTTTCTAGCTTTCTTCCCTTTTAGACACCGTACACTATAAGATTGAGAGTAGAATTTCATGTTTATAATTAATCTTTTGATTCTGCAGATCCACGTTAGATCAAAAGATGAGAATTTGTACGAGTGCATAGAGGTATGATAGTTCAATTTATTGTAAATTCTCAGTGTACTTCCTCTTCAGTTTGAGGTTTAAACCAGAAAAAAAAAAAAAAAAACTTGGAAGGTCCTGATGAAAAAGTGCCACAATACAAGATTTATGAAACTAATCTAATCATTTTATTTCTTGAGCTGAGAAAAGCCTGAGGCCACGATTAGAATGAAATAAATTGTTACCTTTATTATCATTCACTTTCTCCTTTGTCGGTTTTGTTCAAGTATTTAACATGAAACCTATATTCACTTCAACAGAGCCTGGAGTGGCTGTTACGCTATACAGGATAACACACTAGTTAGAGTGGAGACATTGGCTATACAACTCATTTTGGAGGCAATTGTTCCTAACCAACAGAAGACAAATGGCTTTCTTATTCTTGGTTGATTCTTCATTAATACAAAATAAATTCCATTCGTTTCCCTACCTGAGAGCAAGCGAGTGCTATTTTTCCCACATGTAACTATATTGATTGTTCTGTATATCGGTATACAAGGATAAAATTTACACATTTTTTCGGAAGCCGTGAGAACCTTTCAACGGACAGGAAATTCAGCTGTTAACTGTTAATGACCTACAAAGATATTACAGGCTTATACAAAAGTTTATCTTGCATAATATTTGATTCTTTCTTTCCTCTGCAGACATTGTCTTTTGTGGCCTCCTCGCAACCTTCTATCATGCTTGGTCACTAGGAATTTTAATTATATGCATTAAAGTACAAAATGTCTAGATTTTCTGTTGAAGGTATTTCTAAAGATAAGCACAGGGATTATTAGTTCATAGTAAAATATGTTTGCTAGTGACCACATCAATCATAAAATGACCGACTTTAGGCCAACTACAGAATGAAATATATATTCCACAGCAGGTAACCAGCACTTCAGTTACTATATGTTGCAGTTCAGATTGTTACCAAATCAAAAAGAGAAAACTGCACTGTTTACTGTGGAGTGAAAATGAAGTAGGGATCATTAAAGACAATTTCATTGCATCAAAACTCAACTCCAGAAATAGCAAATGGAAAACCATCCAAAGAAAGACATTCAACACAGTCAAATACAGATGTGAAGAGCAAAGCTAACATACCTATTCTTTCTTTTCATTGTGAGGGAAAATGAATGAAGAGGTAACTAAAAAATAACAAATAACATTTTGACATTAATTTTGACCGTATTTAGGAACCACGTCTTCCATACAAACTTCTACATTGCTATAACAATCAATAAGACTTATCATTGTACAATAAACGTGCAAAATCGGAAGTCTGACAATAACTATGCTAACTAAATAAATCCACTGTGCATGTGAGGATGTAAAGAATTGTGAGTAGCTATATAATTTCCAGCTTATGGTCATCATGTGAATTAACAGGAACTATTGCAGGGCCCATGTCTGAAGCATCCTCATAGTGTTTCTTTCCAAATTCATCAACAGTCCCTTTCCTTTCACTATACATGATCCCGTTCCTTTCCACCTGGGCCTGTTCAACCTTCTCCTTCGTCATAGTGCTGACATCCCCGGCTGCCTTTGCAATAGCACTAAAGGCACTAGACACCCATGAAGCTCCAGTTAATACATAAGAGTTGCTCATGATAGCAGATCCAGCAGTGCTTGCCTTTTGCTCTGCAGCAGCAATAGCAGACCTTGTCATTTCAGAAAGCTGATACTTTTCATCCATTTCTCTCACCTTTCCATTCACAATCGCTGTTCCAATACTTAGTTTGTCACTGAAACCCATTCTACGGTCAATGGAAGCAACTGTGGAAGAAGCATTTGAGCTCAACTGGTGACGCTCATCAAAGGATTTTGCCTTGTTGATAGCATCCTTTCCTAAAATGAAACCCTTAGCAAGCATAGTGCTCATTACATCTTCAGCCTTCTTTACTGCATCAGCACTTTGGTTTGTCTACTTATAAGAGCATTGTACAACATATATTAGATACTTACAATTTGACAGTAAAGAAATTAGAATTTCCAACCCTGTAGTGAGGGAAGAATTTGTATATAATTGCAGACATTTTGCATCTAGACCTAACAGAAGAGCTAAAAGTATCCTCTAGGTCTGTGCAGTACAAAAAGTTTACAGCATATTTGACTTTAGCACCAAATAAATATAGCATCCACAATATTAGCCCTTTAAATTCAGTTATTAATCTAAACTCATAAGAAAATGTTTTAGCAGAGCATAGTTAGATATGCTAAGATTCAAGTGGTAATTTGATTTTGCTCTGTAATCTTCAGCCCAGAGTTGTTCTTATTGTGCCAGATAAGTTGCAGACATCATCAGCAGAAGATAATAAATCTAAATATCTTTACTTATCATATCCGGGCAAAGATCTTAGGCACTATATAAACTTGGCTGCAATATTGTTGAAGCCATAAATTTCAAAGCCCAAAGTCTATCAAGAGTAATAACAAAATGAGATAGAAATAAAAGATACAAGTATTGACAATCATATTTGGTACACATAGAACCGCCATGTTCAGCAAAACTTAATGTATCTCACATTTTACCACATAAATGTACTAGTAGCAGGCTCGCAACACAGAGGTGCATGATGAACACAATTGCATGCAAAATAAATTACACAACATTTAAATGAACAACCTATTTAGATTAACTTCTTTATAAGCACTTGTACGAGAAACAAATATAAAGAAAAAATAGAATAAGTTTCTCTATAAATTAAAATTAGCTTACTAATTTCTTGGAAAAGCTAATACTCACCGGACTTGCTGGAAGAGCATCAGGGGGCAGCTGATACTTCTCTACAGGTGTGATTGTGACATATAGATCACCTATCTTTGAACCCTATAAAATGAAGATTAAGCACATGATTTTAAAACAAAATCAACTAAAATATCTGATTTTTATGCAATTTCTATCAGTTTCAAGGATTGAATGAAAGGGTTAACAATATAAAATGGTGCAACCCATCTCATTATTAGGAAATATAATGTGACATTTACAAAAGGCAAAAATTACTTGCATACAAACATACCGTTAAGAGAACTGCTGTGTCTGCTCCCTGTGTATCCTTAAATGTAACATAAGCAACCTGAGTGTGATCACTTTCCCTGTAGAATTAAAAACCCAAGAATTAGGGAGACCAGCATTCAGTGTTAAAGTTTAAACAATAACAACCATGAAAAATGAGTAAAACATTGCAAGTTCTCTGACCTTTGCATCTCAATATACCGAATTTCACCTGAAAACGAAAAGAATTCTTGAATCTCCATCTTGGAAGTAACCAGTGATATGTTGCTAACCTTAACTGTTCTTATCTGTGAGAAATCAAAACAGAGTGAACTTGGAAATTTCACCAAGATGGGACTTATCACTAATAAGATGTCAACAAAGGAATCAGTGTCCATTTGAATGATTAACCAAAAAAAGTAACAAAGATGGAGTAAACCATAAAAGGCAGTTTGCCAAACAAACCAAAACTGAAATAGTTCTATATTAAAGTCATTTTAGGTCCCCAATTGTTATCAACTTAGAATTTGAATCTCTAATAATTGTGAAGGTATTTAGCTGATGTGTATCCTAATGAAATACTGTTGGAATTTTCCAAGCTACAAAAATGCTTTTGACTTTTCATTAAGTAATTTCTCTATTGTAATTGTATATATCACAAGTATTAAAATGCTGTTATTATTTCTAGCACAGATTTTTCTGCTAAAGGTGTGCAAATTCATACTGCTGTAACCCGGAATTCACACCGGAAACATCATATTGATTGCTAGATCATGTATTCTACAATCATAATGCTAACCAATGTTACTATGTAAAAATTTCTTCCTCACGTCTGACACATGAATAGTCCAATTTGGTATTGGTGTGGATTGAGGAATAGCTTCAGCTCTTTGACCAGCATGGTCCAAAGTGGCCTGCACACAAATTGTTAAGTTAAGGTAGTTCTATGTTGACATTCTGCAGAGTATGGAGTGCAAGAAGCAATGACATATGCAGAAGGAGAAAATGTAAAACCAGGAAGTCCAACAGAAAGAAAGTGATCCTATTTCAATTTCTTTCCAAATAATTAAGAATATCCGATGAAAAAAATCAACAGTCATATTTCAATCCCTAAAACAATGATGGAATTAAGTGAAAGCAAGAACATAAAGGTACAATTCATAATGAGTACCAGCCTCATAGCTTAAAAGGCAAAGGAAAAACAAAGAGTCAATTCAATAAGTAAGCCAAGAGGAAAGGTTATAGCAAGAGATAACATCAATGTGATAGCGTCCACTTGAAAAGAAGCAATTCAAATTCCATGAAGATAATCATCAAAAGTGCAAGCAATCTTAGCCACAGAAGCATATAAACTAAAACTTCTTAACATTGTAAGAAAACATACAATTGGTCAAGATTTAAAGATAAATCCAATTTGTTTAGGTAGACATGAGTGTGACCACTAACTACCAATTCTAACAATCCATGTATAGTGGTATTGTCGGGATTTATATAGTTGTCATTTGTCACACAAATCTGCCATTGCCCAGATAACAAATCACCCCAAAACAAATCAATTCAACATTAAAGTTTGCTCTTTTCTGGAGGGCAAAAAAAATACGAAAACCACTTCCACTAGATCCAAAGGGTCATTAGAAAACATTGCAGATCCAAAATTCGAAACTAGTACTTCTTATATTCATCATAACTACAACATCTAAAGGTTGCATTGCATCAGTGAACATATAAATGTGAATCAAATTAACGGCATAGACAATGAAATGCAGAAGGAGGCGTGAAGAAAGAAGAAACCCAGAAAGGATCTGAAACGAAGTGGATCTGAGGAAAAGGTTTAGGGACTCACCGACATTTGGGATGGTAGAATGTTGAGTTTGTCAGAAGCAGCGTCGGAAAGAGGCAACTTTTGAATGAGAAACGAGGTCGTTGGTTGGTTGGTTAGGGTGTGATGTAATGTAAAATGTAATGAATGAGTGATCATGTGACTGTTATTTGGTTTCATATGATTGATTGTGAGTGCTTTGTGATTTGGCAACTCATGCCAACTGTAATTTAATATAATTTAATCCAATTAAATTGAGTTGAATTTTATTTACCATTATGAATTCAATTCAAACCAATTCATTTTTCTCTAAGACGAGTGGTTAGTTTAATAGATGATATAAGACTTAATCCAAAATTTACTATGGACATATTGTATTATATTTTTTTTATGTCCTTAAATTAATTTAGACAAACTTTCTATTAGTTATTAACTCATTTAAAGTTTTGAATTAAATTTTGTAAAAATTATATTAATTTTTAATTAAGTTAATACTTGAAAATTTTACTCTTTTGAGAAAAAATTTCAAAATCTTTACTTAATTAATCTATTTTATATGTCAAATAGTTATCAAGAAATATATTATTATCAATTGTGATAAACCATTTAAAAATAAAATTTATTGAGTTATCTACTATTAAATTTTCAATTGTATTATCTCATCTTCAACTTGATTACATAATATTTTACCATATATTTAATTAAAATTAAAATTAATATCTCTTTTAGATATATAATTGAGTTAATAATGCGTAGTTTTATTGAGTTATATAATTAAATAAATAATAAGATTGATTGTTTAAAATATTATTATATGTTTAAAATATTGTAAAAGATAAAGTACAATATATATATATATATATATTATACTACGTCAATGTTTAAAATATTTATGAATAATTGAAAATTTATTTATTTTTAAAATATACTTTTAATCATTCTAAATAATCTTTTAATATAAATTATTTACATTTTCAAAGAAAATTTTTATTTTTGTTTAAGATGAATAATGTAAACTCCAAAACGTGAAGATAAGAACAAAGAAAAAACACTCCCCTTTTTTACTTTATCTTTCTCTCTCTTCTACCTTCCAACCTTCATAGCTCTCATCCTTCTCTTTTGATTTTCACCTTCTGTATTTTCTTTGTTCAAGAATCTGATCAAGTCTCGCAATAGGTGAGGATCCTAGGGCCATTTCAAAACCGATCAGAATCTCAAACAGAGTAAGTTCATATTTGCTCTAAAGATCCCTTGTTCTCTATTTTTTGTTAAGTTTTTGTCATCAATATTGTTGGGAAGAGTTGAGAAAAGTGTTTCTCTCAACTTGATTAATGTTATATTAAAAGTTAGTGTTATTTGGAAAACTTGTTATAGATCCCTAAAGTTGGACTGGGATTATTGCCTGACCACAGGAATTGGTAGGAGATCGTTGTCTGAGGTAAGGGAAGCTAGTAACTTATGTTTATACTAGTTAGTTACTTTAAATAGATTTGAATATGTGATTATTAGTGCTCAGGTCTTTCTAGCAGGTCTGACTGGTCCTTGAGCACTGAATGAATTTGATTGTTTGTTTTGACTTAGTGTGATTAACTTAACTATTTTGAGTAATTAAGTATTGTTTTGATGATGGAAAGATACTTGCATAATATGATTTGTAGATTGAATGAGTATTGATGTCAATGATGAATTGATGCCATGCATTTGGGATAATGTATGAGTTATGCTCGTTTGTGTACATTAAGTATAACACGCCTATGTTTAAAATAGATCCTCTAGCTTCGCTGATGATCTAAGTCACATAGACTAAGATATCAGGTGGTGAGAAGCTGTGAGGGAGTTCATACACACCGGGACCGCTGGTGAGACTTGGTATTGGATGTTTGAGCTTACTCTGATCCTTTCTCTTAGATTTGAATGACAGTCTAAGTCTTGAGTATTGGATTAGTCCTTTTTGTTAGATTCGCTATTAATCTAAGTCTTGGATGTTGGATTGATCCTTTCTCTTAGAATTGTTGAATCTAAATCCTGGGTATTGCATTAGATGTTAGTCTCTGGTAGAGAGACATACTTAATGGGTCTTCCGAAAGATGATGGGTCTATGTGTGACCTATGTGTATTGATGTGGTCCATGTGAGACCTTTATGTATGATGTTTGACATGAGTACTTGAAATGAAAAAGGAAAACTTGTATTGAAAATTGATATGCTAGACTTTAAAGAAATTCTTATGACTGAGATACTCTGTTCTATTTGCATGTAGTTAGTATGCTATAAACTTTCAAGTTTACTAGCTTATCCCTGCTTTTCATGTTGTTGTAAGAACTACGATGATTGTACTATGTACACGGGCAGGTGCAGATGCAGGTCTTGGAGTACCTTAAAGATGATATGCCCTTAAATTGATGTTCCTTTTGTCTTGTATATACTTGTATATATGTTTTGATGTAGTTAAAGACTTTATAACCTTGGAATGGTCACTCTTTTTGTCATGTAGATAGTCGTAGATAAGTTTGATGTACCTAAATACTTTATGTAGTACTTTGAACCTTAAATGGATGGTAATACTTAGTAGACAAAAGTTAGTTTAATTGATAATATTTTTAGATAGTCTCGCTCAAGCGACTTTTGCAGAAAAGTTCACTACGTAAGTCTCACCCGAGCGAGCCCTTTGTAAGCAAAATAAGATGCTCTCTGGAGTGTTTTCGCCCAGGCAAGAGTAGGTTCGCTCAAGCAAAAATTAGGAGTGCTCTCTGGACTATTTTCGCAAGCGACAAATTTCTAGTTTGGGGCGAGGTGGACTTTCGCCCAAGCTAATTTTTCTTTTTTTTCGTTCTTCTTTTCTTCTTATTTCTTCTTTCCTTCTTTTATTTATCTTTCATGTATTAAATATTTTATGATTTGGAATATATATTTTGTTTATTTATAAGATTTTGATTCCAAATGCTATAGAATTTTTGGACTATTACAGATAAAATGTGTTGGTAATTAATCAATATCATCAATTCTAATTTTTTTATATGTGACTACTTGGTTTTTTTTTATTGTTATTATTAAATTAAATAAGAGAAAATACTCATACCTATTATCATACTTATTTTAATATATATATATATATAT
>Ga0209489_105507_pt1 | contig 21857 bp, 11 predicted proteins | sample SiratrowhiteBW_FD_187527 | JGI IMG/M metagenome (GOLD analysis project Ga0209489, IMG submission 187527) | Root nodule microbial communities of legume samples collected from California, USA - Siratro white BW (SPAdes) (version 2) | ecosystem: Host-associated > Plants > Roots > Nodule | place...
TTTTTTATTTGTTTTTTGTTTTTTTTTTATTTTTTTTTTTTTTTTTTTTTAAGTATTCACCTACCTCATGTTTTTTCTTGAATTTCGATGATGGATGTGTTGAAAATTGATCATGTAGTTCATTTTGTGTCTAAGTTGCAATTTTGATGTTTTATGTTTTGTAAGTAAGTTTTAATATTTAATATTGATTAGTTTGGATTAAAATATCTTTATCAATTGTTTGGAACATTCTTTTAAATACCAATTTAATTTTAGTTGATTGAGAATGTTTTTAATCACTTAAAATGTTCTTGATCTTGTTGAGTTTGCAAGCTATAACATTTTAATTGATTAAACCCCTTTCATATACGTTGTTCTCTCATTATAATTCAACCATTTTCTTTTTAAGCATCATTATAATTCAACCATTTTCTTTTTAAGCATCATGTATTTCGAGTTTGTTCCCATTCATTTATGATTTTATTATTTATCTTACGCCAATTTTAATCTCACAAGGTTGAGCAATCACAACCATCCCAATTGTTCATGGCATATTAACATTTATCAACAATATTTAGGTAATTTATCTAGTTTTTTGTCCAAACAATTTTTTCTTTCATTGTGTAATTTTTCCTATACATGGTTTACTTTAATGAAATTTTAAGAAATTATGGTTTCTATATACTTGTTATTCGACATTTTTTAAAGGATATAAATACGAGACTTCTAGAAGAAAAATAATTATTTTATCTTTATGAAAAAAAATCAAGTTGTGATCAATTATTTATTTTGTGTTTTATGAATAATCATACTGTAATATTTTTATTTGTTTTCTCTCTCTTTAACTAGACTTAGAATGAATAATTGCTTGTATATATTTAGTTATTTGCTTTTGTTCTCAACAAAAAAAAAAAATAGAGAATCTTTTCATTTCTTATATCTTTTGTTCATCTTTGTTAATTTTTGTTCATCTTTGTTATTTTGTTCATCTCTCCATTTCATAGTAACGTTTGAATTTTAGGATTTTATTTTAGAGGGGAAAGAAAAATGTGTGCCGATTTAAAATTATATGAGTGAAAGGAAGAATGAATTAGAAAGAAAATAAAATATAAAAAAGAAAAAAAAGTGATAAATCTTATAAGTGGTGTGGTGGAAAGAAAACATGTATTTATATATATTGATATTCTTTTGAAAATTACCATGGTGAACTAAAAGAAAATTGGGAGTGATTGTTGCGATATGAATTTTAAGTTCGAAATGATTAATTGGGGTTATGGTGGCCATATATTGTATTGTACCTTATGAAAGGCTCATAATGTAGGTCTGGTGAAGCTTTTGATTGTGTTCTTGATTTGATTTGTACAATGTATGAAACATTAATTTGGTGATTCTTTTGTTTATGTTTTCTTACTCATTCATTTATTAAGTCTATATCATGTGTTGAACGTTAATTTGGTTTTGATGTGTTAGGAAATTAACGCATTTGAAATAAGGTGTTGAGAACTTTTCATATGCTTAGAAGATGTAATATGGCTAGGCAGCATCAGAGGAAATGACTGAGTCATGCTTCGATTTAGATAGTTAACTACATAGGAGAAGTGGTAACAATTGCTCATCTTCAAGATATGATGCATCATGAAGAGGTTGTTGTATACATTTTAAGAGAGATGACAGGAGATGAAACAAAGGGTAAAAGAAAGGTTAGTTATTTGGTTGCCAAAGCATTGGGGGTGAAAACCAATGAAGGGGAGGGTTTTGCTGCAAAGTTGTTTCTTGTAGTTTCTACTTGAATAGGAAAAAAGATCCTGTCTTGACCTTTTGTGTCACTTGTTTTATTGGAAATTCTTTCTTATGTTGTCATATGCTTATTTAAAGGTGAAGGAATATCCATTTTGTAAAGGAGAAGTCACAAGTTAAAGTCTTACCACAATTTATGACAATTCAAAATGTTCATAACAATGACAAGCTGAAATTTGATGAACCTAGTTACTAATTACTTCTAAAGCCCATTCTAAGACAATTGAGAGCACTACACAACGATTCAAAATTTGAAGATTTTCTAAATATTGTGGTTTTCTGACTTCTTTTGTAGATTAAGTTACCTTTGTTTAGCTAGAAACTCCCACATATTGAAATTGATAGAGTTCATGTTTTGTCAACTCAATATCAACATGAGATAAAATAATTTATTTCTCATCAATTTTAAAGGTTTAGGTGCTTAAGAAAATTTCATGTTTATGTCTTTCGTTAGCCATTGATTTGACAATAGATTTGATTGTAAGTTTATTCGACAAACTATTATTATTTATCTATAGTATTGTTTCTGCTAAAGTCTTCACTAGGTATTTCAATCATCGTTGTATCACTAAAGACTAACCATTTGGCATTATTATTGCAAATCAATCAAAGTAATATTATAAATGTAACTTTCATTCCTATTTTTTAATTCTTCTCCAAGAAAAATCTATGGCATTAGTAATGTTACAGTTTTCAATATGAAAATAACCAATAAGTATTCACATTATTTATTTTACCTTTCATTTTTTATTATAACTTACTTTTGTCTAAGTGAGGTTCCCATGAGATTGTAATGATGATGGTTTACATGTTGATCTTTTATCAAAATGGAATTAATTAAGGAATTTGTATAGACTATAAACTACATATAGTGTTGGCAATATATTTGACAAACATAAAGATGTTCACAACAACTAAGATGTCTTCATTTGTTCATTATTTACATTTTGTAATGTGGATTGCATGACTTTCTCCTTTTTGAGTTTGTTTTATGAAACACCAATAGTGAAGTTTGGTCAATTAATTTTTAGTGACCAATTTAGTTAGTTAGATTTGTCTACCTAAAACACACATGCTATTTGAAAGTTAGTTAGACATATTTGTATACCTAAAACCTAAATGTTAGGTGTTAGGTATTAGAGATTGAGAAACTAATAAATAGAAACATGACAAATACTAGAAGAAAACTAAAACATTAGGAAGGAAAAAATGAAGGAAAAAATGATAAAGAAGAAAACATATTATATGTATTTATCTCCTTTAAGGAAGGTAGGATGTATCAAATTAAACAAGGTTTTAAAGTAACGAAACTGTATTTGTATTAACACTAGTTTGTATTTGATTGACCGTGTATAGTTGTTAAATCCCTATTCATAACTATGGGACTGAGATTGACTTGGCTTAGGTCAGATCCGTATCAGGTAATGTAGCATCAAGTCCAGGTCAATTTTATGTAGTTCAGCCTTAGGTTGGGTTGGGTCAGCCTAATCAAGTAAGTTGGGTTGGGTCAACCCAAGTCAAATCTAGGTTGGGTCTAAGTCAAGTTGAGCCTTGGTTAGGAAAAGTCATGTAAGGTTTTGGACTGCTTCTTCCTGCACCTCCATATCATCTTCCTGCACCTCCATAATTTTTAAAATTCCAGTAATAAAAATGAGTAAATTACAAAATCATCCCTGCTGCTATAAATTAAGGTTTTGAACAGAAGAGGAGCAGTGCAGTGCAGTTCTGAACGGAGGTGGAAAGTGTAGCAGTGGTGGGAGGTTCCGACGGTGTTGGAGTGGCGGATTGAAGGCGCTTTGGGAGGCCTTCGGTCGGAGTGAGTGGCTGAAAAACAATGAGAGTCGTCGTCGTCGAGGTATTTGGTATCCAGTTTTCGGTTTTTCACTGATTGTAGAAACCGTAAGAATTTTATATTTACGGTTTCTATAAGTCATAGGTTTAAAATCAGGATATTAGACACTAACGGATTGTAGAAACCGTAGTTAAATCAACATTTATAAGAGATTACGGTTTATACAACCCGTAGGTGCATAGGTGTATGACAGAAGTCTACGGATTGTAGAAACTGTATATCAAATTAAAGCGTACGGTTTTTACAAACCGTAAGCGTTGGATAATTGTTTTACTGCTTACGGCTTGTACAAACCGTAAGCGTTGGAATTTTTTGCTTACGGTTTGTACAAACCACAGAACAAAAAAATATGTTTTACTGTTCTACGGTTTGTACAAACTACAAAACAGAAAAAGATGTTATACTGTTTTGCCGTTTGTACAAACTGTAAATTACTCTTCTGCGGTTTGTACAAACCGTAGAACAGTAGAAAATATTTTTCTCTTCTGCGGCTTGTACAAACCGCAGAACAGAAAAAAGATTTCTACTGTTTTACGGTTTGTACAAACCGCATAAGAGAAATTTTGAATTACTTACGTTTTCTACAAACCGTAGAACAGTTTAACAGTAAAAAAAAAAAAAAAAAAAAAGTCCATTACCGTCGTCTTCCGCCACCAATCCACCACAACTACCTCTACAATCTAAAATTAAACTTACAATGATGCTTACCTTCCTTTCAATTGCTTCAATAGGTACCAAAATGATGCAAGTGGAGGTTTGTGGGTTGCGGTTCGTGAAAACCGTGAATGGAGAACTAAGGATGGAGAACCAACGCCAGCAACCAGCAACCAAGGTGCACTCAATGTAGATCTACAGTGGCAAAGTGGGATACGAGCACTGACAGTGGAGGTGAAGGTGCAGCCGCCGTCGGTGGAGTTTGAATGGGGTGCAGTGGAGTTCAAATGGGGTGCAGGCAAAGTGGAGGAAGAAAGGATGTGAAGGGTGGTGGAGGGTATTATAGGGTATGAAATTTTTTAAAAAGGGTTAAAAGGTAAATTTGCCTAGACTATGGAGGTGCAGGTGCAGGAAGATGATATGGAGGTGCAAGAAGAAGCAATCAAGGTTTTGTTAGGCTAAGCCCAAGTTAGGTTGGGTTGTGTTGGGCTCAAGTCAAGATGAGTTGGACTTAGTTTAGTTCAAGTCAAGCTTGGTTGGTTTGGGTTTTGGTCAGTCCGAACCATGTTGGACATAGGAGAAGTTGGGACGAAGTCAGATTGGATCCAAATTAGAAAAAGTCAAGTCGGATTGAGCCTAACATGTCAAGGTAGCTAAAACTAGGTCCGGATAGGTTAGATTGGATCCCAAACCTTACAATTAAGTTGCAAATAATAAAAATTATTCATGATTAATTTGTAATTAATGTAAAGTATTTAGGTATCAAGTTGTAATTTAGTATATTTTAAGAATTTATATAATTTTTAAAATTATTTAACTGTTAATTGAAGTTTTATTTTAATGTTCTAGTGAATTAAATCTACTTTAATCGTGACCTTAGCTTATTTTATGAAAAACTTTGAGATTGAAACTTTTTCTTAGTCACTTATTTAATAGATGAATAAAAATAAATTTATTTAAAAAGTGAGGTGAAGTTAATTCATTTCTCATAGGTCAAATTGACCCTACTTTTCAAACATGCATTTCATAGCTTAGGAAATTGAGATTCCTAGTCAAAATCCAGTGAAAAAAAAAAAAAAAAAACCTTCACATAGAGCTTTGCAATCCAAAACTGAGTTTCACTGGCAGCTGACAAGGTTTTGCATCAACTTTATTTTGTAATTTATTTTGTAATGGCCTCTCTCTTTCTACCTATGCACACACAATAGTCATGCATGCATGGTGAAATGTAGAGTGGTTTTGGCAAAAGTGACATAAAAAAGTGGATGTATGAAACTTCAATTATTCATTTATTTTTCAATCTTTACTCAACTAATAATCAGTCATGTGAAAATGTCCCCTCTTTTTTCCTATCATCCACTAGAAGATAACTTGATAAGTTGACCTTGTTATTGAGTTACATGATTTTGTGCATTGAGAAAGTGGTACAGCCTAGTTAACATTATTGGCTATATTTAATTGAAATTCCACCAACTCAACCAAACTTTGCCAAACTTTTTCTTTAATTTAGACGAAGAATGTTATTTTCACAATAATGTCTATAGCAATAAGGGGGAAAAGAAGAGAAGAGATAGAAGAAATATGAGATAAAGGGATGACACATGATAGAGACCGCTGAAAAGGATAAACAAATAATGATAACAAAATTTCTAAAATATGTAAATAAAAATAGATTTGATTGAATTTTTCTTACTATAATTTGAAATAAATTTGTTTTTCTTAACAAACTTGTATGTTAGTCCCTACGATTAAAAAAAATCCATTTGTAATCTCTAACACACTATATTAATTTTTGATACACTTTCTTTTTATTAGTTCAAATTTATTAAAAATCATAAGAGTGTGAACTCGCATTGTGTTTAGACATTCTTTCTTCCGAATTTTCAGTTTTCAATCAATTTCCAGCAGCAACAAAATATAGATATGAAAAAAAGTATGTTAAAAAGATGATGTAATTACTCTAGTAAGTTTATTTTAAATTTCAAAACTTGAACAACACTATACCATGAAAATAACACCATTCAATTTGGATTAAAATTTGTGATGAGTTTCTTAGTAGAGGATGTGACGTGCCACTTGAAGCATGATTTGAAGCAGAACCGAAGCCACTTAGGTTGTGTTCCACTAGCCATTTTTTAAGCTTAATTGTTTTTTCCTTCACCTCTCTATTTTTTTTTTCTATCCTCGTATAAATTTTTATTTTGTTCTTTTTAAAGTATACAAATCAGAAATTAAAAATATTTTTTAAATTGTTTAATCTGAAAAGTTATTTTAGATTTCAGACTATAAAATTTAAAAGTTATTTTAACTTCTAAATTATATAATTCAAAAGTGATTATTTACTTTAAAAAAGACTTATGAATTACCCAATTTAAAAATATTTTTTTTCTTAAAAAAACATTCGGATTGCACCATTCAAATGACTTTCTGATTATTTAATCTAAGAGTTAAAAATAATTTTCAAGATTATACAATCTAAAAAATAAAAATGACTTTATGTAATTTATAAATTAAAAATAATTTCAGAATTGGATAAGTTAAAAAGAGGCAAAATGTGAATTTTCATATTTATAGGAGTACAGAACAAAAACATGGAAGTGAGGAAGTAAGGCCCGTTAAGCTCCTATTGCCTTGCCAGAAAACTAAAAGGCCCATATATAGCTTCTTTTATATAAAAGATGCATTTGGATCAATCATTTTAATAAGTTAAAATTAATTTATATATTAAGTTAAAAAATTAAGAAATATATATATATATATATATATATATATATATATATATATATATATATATATATATAAAGGATTCTATAAATTAATTTATACATGCAATAATTTTAACTTACGAAAAAACTTAATTTTTTTTATTTATTTTCTTATAAATTTTATAAAAACTTCGTACAAACATATTCAAACTTCGAAACAGATCCTCTTTCTTTTGTTGGATTTGGAAATGTTTATTCATAGGTTTCTCTCCTACTGTTTCTCTCAATCCGATAAATTGTTAGACAAAACAATTGAAATAAAAAATCTTTTGTGATTTATTTAGTCTGAAAAAATAATGTGTAAGTGTGTTGACAAGTCTTTATAGATGTGTCTCCCTAAGTACAATATCATTTCTATGGTATGTAGATTCTTTTCCCCGTGTGTCTATTCGATTTAAGGCATTTTTTTATATTATTTGTTTTCATTTTTATTATATTAAATATTTTAAATTTTAAATATCTCTTAAATTTTGAATATTTTTAATAATATATTTTTCAATTCAGTTCTTGTGTCAGTTCTGTTAGATCTTGCAACCTAGAACACAACACCAATTTGGACAAGAAACAAAATTCTAGAACTAAAATTATTTTTACCTAACTTCATTATTTAAATCTTTATATGGTTAATTTGGTTTTGTTTTAGTGTTTATTTTAAAATGAAAAAATTTTGTTCTTTTTATAAAGACAATTAGAATTATAGAATTTCACTTTTTTATTGTCCAAATTCATAATGTTAAGCATCTGAACGTATTTAAATCACTTTGATTTTTTTATTTTATTTTTTAAGAATAAAAATATTATTTTATGTATAGATTCAAAGATTTTAGTCTTTGAAAATTTAGAAGGACGTTTTCTTTCTGACGTATTCAAAAAATTGGTTCTGATCGTCTAATATATTGAAATTTAAATTGAAGCTTTATTTCTCTTTTGGTATTGTACATTTTTTTATTCTTCATGCATTAAGAAATTATTTAAAAAATTGTAATAAAATCCAATAATATTAAGATATATGTATTGGGGAAGAGATGTCACACAGCCTTCTTAAAAGAGAAATTCTAATTCCTTGTTTTCTTTAAGAAACTTAAGAAAAGTTTAAGTTTTGTTTCGAGTCTTTTCATTTTTATGAGAAGAGATTAAAAACCAAATTGGTTCCTAAATAGTGAATGTATACGATATACGATTAGTGCAAGGTTTATGATTATCAAACTAAAACACCATAATGGAGGCCAAGTGGCATTGACAATGGAAAGATCTCAAGTATCAACATGATATGTATATTTTCCCTTATTTTAATTACAAATGATATGTATATTTTCCCTTATTTTAATTACAAATGTTTTCTATATTGAAGGATTCAAATATAATCTTATGAGTACATGTCAATTGTGTAACAATGGTAATATCATGTCTCTTTTAACAATGATCAACATATAATATATGTGTATGATAAACATACCATCTTTACAACCAAATGATACAACAATATCTATGAGATTAATTTTATATATGTGAAAAAGAAGAAGGTAGTCTATCTACTTTCCAAAGAAGATGAAAGATGGTCTTAGTATAAAATTCGTGGACATTTAAATGTAAAATACATTTTAAAAATTCAATGAAAATCTCAGTAGAGGAACTTGTCCTCTTTGTGAAACATGTTAGAAAGGGAAGTAATTTAAAAGTTCTTTCAAATATAAAAATTGTGTTTTAATTGCTAGACTCTTGCAGCATTTGCACATGAATTTATTTAGACCCATGAGCGCTCAGTCTATATGGAAAGAAGTATGGTCTTATCATAATAGATGGCTATTTTAGATTTGCATGAGTATTCTTTCTAGTCCACAAGATTGAGTCTTTAAAGCTATTTGAGATCTACTATACAAGAGTATAAACATAAAAGGGTTTTTGTATCTCAAGTATCATAAGTGATCATTACACTGTGTTTGAAAATGTAAGGTTTAAAACGTTATGTGAATCCATTGGTATGCACCACAATTTCTCTTCACCAAGAACAGCTCAGTAGAATGGGATTGTGGAAAGAGAGAACAAAACTCTCCAAGATATGGTCAGAACCATGCTTCGAGCGAACTCTTTGTGAAATCACTTATGGACAAAGGCAATTAACATTTTCTATTATGTATGAGAAAGAGCATTGATTAGACCCTTGCTAGAAAATACTTCATATGATTGGAGACTATCATATCTCAAAGATGATTTTGAATATCTATATATAAAAGAACAAGATGTAGATCGAGCAAATTAAGCGAAGTAATTAAACATAGTGAAAAGATCAGATCCAACTAAAGCATCAGATGAAGGTTCATTTGGTCCAAATCACACACGTCATACCCAACAAATAGAGTGGATGTTCATTTCCTCTTAACCTCAAAACCAAATCCTTGGTGGGAGGAACGAGGGCCTAAGAATCAAATACTCTTTTAGAGATAGAAACTCTTTCACTTTTGCGTACCAAGTGGAGCTAAATAATATTGAAAAATTTCTGGTACATTGATAACTCTCATTTCCTTTATACTTTTCTAGACTAATTTCACCTCTTTGAGGTTTATGTTGTTCTTACTGCTTTTAGTGTAGATTTTTATTTTCTTTAATAAATAAGACTTGTAACAAATCTTGTACAAAAACTCCATTTTTTAGCTAAAATTGTGCATAGACCATCTAATTTGTTGTTTTTCTAATTTTTGTAGATTTATAGAGTTGATGCATGAAGATCTTGGAAGAATGAAGATTGAAATTTTAAACTTGAAGAATGAAGCATTAGACAATTGCAGCAGGTTTAGACCATTAGATGGTCAAAGCTTCAGAGCATTAGACGGTCAATAGTTTAGCCTATTAGACAGTCTAGAGTAGAAGGGCAATTTTTTAATTTCATACACTGCATAGAAGTGGGTCACTCCAGTTTAGCTTCTTAAAGACAATTTTTAAGTCATGTAAAATATTATAAATATGAACTTTGAGACATAATCTAAATAAAGGTGCACAAACTCACATTAGATACTTACATAGAAATAGGAAACTTTTAGTTTTCTGCTTTTACAACTCAATGCAATTCAATTTTGTCTTTTCACTTTTCTTCTACTTTCTCATCTTTTACTTTTATTGGTCGTTTTCAATGCTGCAGTTTACATTTTAGAAATTGATTGAATTCTGGAAATGGGTATCAAAAAATATGAAATTGTGTTAGATAATGCTCTATTCAAATTGTTTTCTTCTTTGAAATTGTTTTGGAATTCTATTTTCGATTGAGAATAGTTTTATTAGAACATACGAACAAATTGGTTCTACGTAATCTTCATTATCAAGAATACCAAATTTAGGTTTCTAACATTCTAAGTTGAAGATGACTTGACCTATGTTTTCTATTATGCTTTTTTGGAGTGAAATTTTCTTTTCTTTTACATTTTCCGCAATTTGCATTTCTAATATTTTACATTTCAGCACTTACATGTTTTGCAATTTACATTTGGACAATTTTCAATTTTGGGATTTAAGTTTTTTGTACTTTATAATTAGTGACTTTACATTTTCAGTACCTTTATGATTCTTATCATTTATAATTCTTCAATTTACATTTATTGTCCTATAATTTTCATTAGACTGTCTAGTACCACCATTAGACGGTCTAACAGATGATTATCCATTAGATGGTTTAATGGATGTACACAATCTTTTATTTTTACAAATTCATTCGAAATTTACTTGTTATAAATTTCAATTGTATTTTTTATTTGTTTTACATTTATGCCTTATTTTACTCATTTTGTACAATTTTTGTTTTGATCGTTTAACACATACTTTTTTTTGCATTTCTTTACTGTAATTTCGTTTTCTACCATTCTATTTGTTAGAATATTATTATTAGAGAATATCAGTAAGAATATCAGAGATAATCAAGGAAATATTAGAGAATATCAAAGAATATCAAATGTATTTATTTAGAATAATGTTTAGTTCCCTAGAATTTTATATTAAGTGAGCTATTGTAAACAAAAAGAGTACATTCAAGAATAACCTTATTCCATGTTATCATATTCTTTGTTCATTTTTTGTGTTCATAGTTATCATATCCTTGTTTAACCTTTCATAAACCTTGATAAGATGGTATCAGAGCGGTGTTAGATCTTGAAAACTCATAAACCAACATCATTGTACCATTATCCCTCACAGTCGAAAAAAAAAACCAAAAATGTCATTTTCAAATGATGAAATTGGAAACAACATGAATCAAAAGCATAATAACTCTTCAACCATTACTGATGAGTAAATTTTGCAAATTGCAAATATGCTTTGTGATGGCCTAGGGATTCAGCAAACACAAGCCAATCTTGACAAAGGACAAGGATGGAGTTGCTCAGAAACTGTCAGACGACATCCATCACAATGACCAAGGAAGACAAAAGCCACATCCACTGTACTCATTGCGGAATGAAGAAACACACTAAGGAGACTTGCTTCAAAATCGTGGGTTATTCCGAATGGTGGGAAGATTCCAAACCAAAAAATCGTAAGGTTGCTACCACCACAGTCACTCATAGAGGGGGAAAAGAGAAAAGGATACCAGCTTAAGAAAATCTGATAAGTGGATTTTTTATTGTGGAGCAACTGACACCATGACCAATGACCCTCACGATTTTGACAGTCTCTCTACACTTGTTAAAACCCATATTGAAACAGCCAATGGAGAATTAGTTGCGGTCCAAGGAGGGGGCTCAATTGTTTTTTCAGAAAAATTAAAATAAAAAAATTGTCTCTATGTTCCTGCACTATCATCAAAATTACTTTCTATAAGCCAAGTTACAAAGAAACTGAATTGTGTAGTTCTCATGTTTTTTAATTTTTACATTTTACAGGACATTCTTACGAAGAAGATCATTGGACGTGGTACTGAACGTGAAGGTCTTTACTACGTTGATGATTTTGTTCAAAAGAGACATGTCATGCTTGCTCATGGAACAGTTACAAGGCAACTTTGATTATGGCATAGACATTTGGGACATCCTTCATTTGGGTACCTTAAGATTTTATTTCCTAGTTTATTTACTAGTAACATTGAGCCCATCAAATGTGAAACTTGTATACGGGCAAAGAATCATAGAGTTACTTTTCCTCTTAATAACAATAGAATCAATTCTGCTTTTTCATTAGTAGAATCTGATATGTGAGGTCCAGCTTCTAATTCCCACAATAATCAGTTTCAGTATTTTGTATTATTTGTGGACGATTTCTCTCACATTACATGGGTATATTTTCTAAAACATAAATCTGAAGTACCTGATATGTTCTATGCATTCTATCAAATGATTCACACTCAGTTTGACAAGAAAATCCAAGTATTTAAATCAGATAATGGTGGAGAATTTGTTAACAAATCAATGCAGAAATTTTTCAGAGAAAATGGCTTAATCCATCAAACTTCCTGTCCAAACACACCCCAACAGAATTGTGTAGCAAAACGAAAAAATCGTAAGTTACTAGAGATGACTCGAGCCATAATTTTTTATGCACACGTTCCGACACGTTTTTGGCCCGAAGTTGTCACTACCTCGGCCTATCTTTTGAACAGGCTACCCTTCAAGATCCTTAACCACAAAACACCTCTACAGATCCTAGCTGCTCAGACTGATCTCCCTCCTGTCCAAATGTTACCACCACGAGTTTTGGGTGCTCTGTGTTCGTTCATATTCCCAAACAAACAGAACTAAATTTGATCCATGTGCTGAGAAATGTGTCTTTTGTTGGATATGCTACACACCAAAAGGGGTATCGATGTTACAACCCAATCACTCACCGTGTACATGTGACTATGGATTGTGATTTTTTAGAATTATAATATTTCTTCAGTAGCCAACTTGATGTTCAGGGGGAGAAAAGTAGTGAACCACCAAGTTGGTTAAGTAGCCTTAGTTGCTAAGAAACTGTTCCAAAAGAGCAAGTAGATGGAGTCAACGAGCATGTCTCTATCAAAGTAGGAGGGACCAACACAACCAATGAGGATCCTTCTGAGAATGTCCAACAAGAGGTAAGTGATCTTCACTCTATTAAGTTGTCACCTGTTATGAATAAAGTCACTAATAATGACAGGTTAGCACCAAAACCAGAGCAGAGCCTTTCACACTTTCGCTAAGAAGAAACATAGGGGTACCACCTGAACGATATTCTCCAGAACATGTTCCCCAGAATTTCAGGTATCCTATAAAGATAACTAGAGAAGGAGTGACAGAAATTGCAAGAGTTTTTCTTACCTCTCTTCTAGCTGAAGATATTCCTAAAACAGTTCACGAAGCCATTAAGAAGGGCAAATGGAGAGAAGCTATGAAAACAGAGATGAAAACTCTAGAAAATAATGAAACTTGGGAGAAGTGCATCTTACCAACAGGGAAGAAACCAGTAGAGTGTCGATGGGTTTTCACCATTAAACATAAAGCAGATGGCACCATTGAGCGATATAAGGCAAGATTCGTGGTAAAAGGCTATACACAGACTTATGACATTGACTACTCAGAGACTTTCTCACCAGTTGCAAAATTGACACCATCAGAGTACTATTTTCAATAGTAGCAAACAAAAATTGGCCACTCCATAAGTTTGGTGTCAATAATGCTTTTCTGCATGGGGATTTGAAAGAAGAAGTGTACATAAAAGCTCCTCCAGGGTTCTCGGAAGACTTCCAATGAAATGAAGTCTGCAAATTAAAAAAGGCACTTTATGGGCTTAAGCAGTCTCCACGTGCCTGGTTTGGAAGGTTTACAGTGGCCATGAAAAGGTACGGGTACAAACAGAGCAACTCTGACCATACTTTATTCTTGAAAAGAAATGGAGATTTGATCACATGCCTAATAATATATGTGGATGACATGATCATAACTGGAAGTGATATAGAAGAAATATCACAACTGAAGAATAACTTGTTCAGAGAATTTGAAATGAAGGACTTAGGTGGACTAAAGTACTTCTTGGGAATAGAGGTTTTTCACTCTAACAAAGGGACTTTATTTCCCAAAGAAAGTACATCATGGATTTGCTTGCAAAAATAGGAATGGTTGATTGTAAACCAGCAGATACTCCTATGCAAGTTAACCATGGTTTAAAGTTTGAGGAAGGAGCTAATCTGGCAGATAAAGAGAGGTACCAACGGTTAGTTGGAAAATTGATTTATCTGTCACACACTCGACCAGATATAGCATATGCAGTAGGGGTAATAAGCCAGATTATGCATCAACCTCAAAAGGATCATATGCAAGTTGCCATGAAGATTGTCTAATACTTGAAGGGGACACTAGGAAGTGGGATCATGTTCCAAAAGCATGGACACTTAAATATTGAAGCTTATACTGATGCTGATTGGGATGGTAATCCAAATGACAGAAGATCTACATCGGGCTATTTTACTCTTGTGGGAGGTAACTTAGTGACATGGAGGAGTAAGAAGCAGAAAGTGGTTGCTCTTTCAAGTGCCGAGGCTGAATTTCAGAGAATTGCCAAAGGTATAACTGAAGTCTTATGGATCAAAAAGTTGATAACCGAGATTGGTTTTTCACCACAACTACCAAGTCAGTTAAAGTGTGATAATAAGGCAGCAGTCAATATCTCAGATAATCCTGTATAACATGATAGAACCAAGCACGTTGAAGTGGACAGACACTTCATCAAGGAGAAGATTGAGGATAGTAGTGTTGAGCTTTCATTTGTGAGGTCAAAAGACCAGTTAGCAAACATTCTCACCAAAGTTGTTATAAGCAAAGCATTTACCTGTGTCCTCAGCAAGCTAAGCATTGGTGATCCCACTGCTCACCTTGAGGGAGAGTGTTAGAATATTATTATCAGAGAATATCAGTAAGAATATCAGAGATAATAAGGGAGTATCAGAGAATATCAGTAGAATATCAAAGAATATCAAATGTATTTATTTAGAATAATTTATATATTTAGTTTCCTAGAATTTTATATTAAGTGAGCTATTGTAAACAAAAAGAGTACATTCAAGAATAACCTTATTCCATGTTATCATATTCTTTGTTCATTTTTTGTGTTCATAGTTATCATATCCTTATTTAACCTTTTATAACCCTCGATGACATCGCAAGACCATTCACTATTATTGTTTTCATTTAGATTTGTTACTTTTTTGTCTTTTATTCAAATTTTGCCCCCTTCATCTTAATTTGTATAAGGAGAATATGAAACAATGGAACCATACCATACGAGATGCGTCTTTAAGGTTTCGACCTAGGTTATCTTCTATTATATATTAAGGGAAACTTAGTTTTATTTTGAAAACATTACAAGACTAGACATTCAGCATAGATAAAGAATGTATCTTCACCATGGAGGAAGAGCTAAACTAGTTCACTAGAAATCACATTTGTGTTGGATCGAGCACTTAGTACGAGGTAATAAATTATAGCTGATAATCAAGACACAACTCTTTCTACTAAATAATATAACAGTCCAAGCACCACAATTTAATTGTGACTTGGTCAAGTTTATCTAGCCTCCACCACAGGATAATTGGTATCACATACAACAATCTGAACGATGGTTCCTCCACTTAAAGATTAGAATGTGGTCAAGAAACACTTGAGGAAGCAAGAGGAGAGAAGCTTAAAAGAGTCTAAACAAGAAGCATGGTTAAAGATATAGAAGACGAAATAAAAGGGAGATATCAAGGAAGGTTGACTAGAGATATATTAAAAGCTATGGACGATGAGATTAGATGATTATGCATGACTAGTTTTTACATTTTAGGAAGAACTTGAGAGAAGTAAGTACTTAATGATTGTAACTTGAGAAACCATAGTCTAAATTGTAGAGTTAGAAATGTCTTGTGGAGTTTTTAAACTAACATATGGCACTCACATGAGCATATAGGTTAGTTGAATTTTTCTATTTAACTCTTCAAGCTTCTTAAGACATATTTGTGACTATTAGAGCTCCATTAATAATATCACATGTGCATACTCATCTAAGTCGTCGTTACTTTTCACATGTAATCTTTACTTTTTTTTTTTTTAATTTTTAAGAATTATCATATACTCTCCTTAATTTCACAAAATTAAAATATGCTAAACATGGTAAAGTGAGTTAACATTTGCTTTCCCTAATTTTATTTAATATTTACTATTATAATAACTTATACGTATATTTTTAACTACATTTAGTATTCAACTTTATTATTTCTCTTATATTTCAGTCCCCCGGTATCCTACGAGTAAATATATTCACATTGCAAAACTATTCTACTTTTATAAATGTAAAACTATGTAAATTTGTTTTAAAAGATTAAACAGATCATAGTATCACCTTTCAATATCCTATTATAGAAACAAACATATCATACGCCCTAATTCCATAATTTGCTACGTAATACATCATATGATTCTCACAGTCAATTAGTTAATCACATGTAAGAATTTAATCCACAGTAAAGCGTATTACTATTAAAAACCAAAGCAACCACTTAATCATACACGTCATGTTTAATTAGTAATTGCAAAATACAAAGTGCTGCTTTCCCTGTCTTTCTGTATTTCCATTTTTAAGGAACAATCTCAGATTAAAGTCTTGAAGTCTTGTATCTCCCCTTTTCTTTCTTTTTTTGGTTTAGGTTGCATAGGGTTTCCTCCACGCCAATGCCATATTCTACATCTATGACCTATTGTCCCCACAATAAATGTCCTCCAATTCTTTAAGGAATTAATCACCTTCAACAAAAGAGAAAAGAAAAGTAAATGATGATCATTCCATCTTGAAAATGGTTATTTAAGTCTCACAATTGGCTGCACCGTCGTTGAAAAAAAGCCTCTAAAGTGAATTTAGTAACACCTATTACAGTAGATGTTTTAACTAACCTTTTCGTTTAGTTTTTGAAGTAATCTAGTGGGTGTACAGTGAGGTTGGGACAGCAAGTTTGAATTTCACTCAGGCTTGTGACAATGATTAATTAGATTGTGATGTTTAAGGTATTAACTGAGAAAGAAATTTTAATTATATAAGTTCAGCTGTGAAAATAGTCAATCCAATTCTTGAAGCTGAATTTATTTATTTACTAAATGGGTTAACCTAATCCAATATAATATTTGGTGGTTAAATAGATTAACCCATTTAATTTAAAAAATTTAATTTTTATAAAATAATTCTAACAATTATTTTTCAGCCTTCCCCGATTCCAAACCGAGGTAGTAAATCAATTCAATCGGTGAGTTTTCACCTACTTTTTGACCCTTCTAACATGGGTTTAAAGACAGCATCTAATGAAGGGAAAACATACAGCACCATGGCAAAATGCTTAAAGGGAAAGTGAGGATGTTTCATACAATGACCTTGTATGCAATTCCAAGTGAATAGTAAGACTTTGGTTTATCTTGTTTGTGAAAAGGTGTAGGGTGTTGGCCTAACTTCTTTTCAAACTTTTATTATTTCTAATGGAAGAAATTAACTCAAATATATATATATATATATATATTAATAAAAGTTCTTAACAAATTACAACATTGTTCTTGTTTTGTTCTGTATTATTCTCACCCATTAATATTATAATTAATTATATTATTATTATCATTATTAAAAAAAAATACAAATACCTAACATATGTGTAGGGATCAGGTTTCCTTAAAAATAACAAAGGGATATATCAGAAGTTATAACCTTTAAATTAACTAATAAGAGTTTGACTGATAACCTTATATAATATATTCCCGTTTTAACACATTAAAGTCCAAAATCAGTTATTTACAAGTTATATGGAAGAGTTTTGTTTTCTTTTAAGAGAAAAAAAGTCAAAGCTTCTTCTCTCTCTTTATATATATATATACTAGCATAAAAATAGAGAGACATTCATTGATTTTGCTGATTGAGAAGAGTAGTAAGTGGAAGAAACATGTGGGTAAGAATATTTGTGTTTTAGCTATCACCATCTCCATATCTGTTCAATTTTAACTGTTTTCGCTTTCTTAGATCACTTTAAAACTATTTTGTAACTTTTATTTTATGAAAAGGTTTATGATATCATCAAGTTTATATACATTACAAATATAATTCACACAATTTGTAACAATTATATAAACATAAATCCCTCAATTATAATTATCATACATAATGTCATCTGAGCGACAAGTCTCATTCTCATTTTTGTTCGAGTAAATATCACATTAAGAATAAAACTTAGTTTTTTTCTCATTTTTGTGTGAGGGAAAATGTATCACTCAAACAAACCAAAAAAAAAATATAATAAATGCATAGCAACCTACTTAATATATATGAAAACAATCTAAATTATCTCTTAATCTTTCCAATATAAATAAAGACTTCGATACACACTTATTTTATATTTTTAACAGAAAACTATTTTTATTCCCAATTATTTATATCAGTTCTCAATTGCATTGAACATCAATAGGGTGGTTATAGGGAATCTTTACCAATAATTCCTCAAAAAATTTAAATCCATAAGTAAAAAAAAAAAAAAAAAAAAAAAAAAAACAGTGCACAAATTTTTTTAAACATCTACAAATTTCTTAACTTCATCAAATTCTATTTCCAACCTCAATTATCAAATTCAAATACTCATTTCTCAATAGTTTACTCTCAAAAATTGATTCCTTCATATCAGAACAACAAATCAACATTTTAATCTTAAAATAGTTCAATTATATACCAATTCAAATCCATCAATTAGCAATACGAATTTTCTTTTCAACAGGAAACAATATACAAATATTCTCAATTATAAACTTTTAACTTAACTAAAATGACTTAAATATATTAACTCTTCTTACTACAAGAAAAATTATTTTTAACTGGGATTATATTTGACGTTTGCGACAGTTTTAACCTTGCTAAATACGTTACTTGCGGTTGGTTTTCTTCTGGAATATCAAGCATCGTTAACGGATTATTGGCAGTTTTAAGTAATTCTTGGAATGACAGTTATTTACCAATAGTTTTCGAAACCCCCTTACTGTCAACGGTTTTGCTTACCTCCGTTACTGCCAGCGGTTTTGTAAACCCCGTTACCGTCAGCGGTTTTGTAAATCATCGCTACTACCAGCGATTTCAAACCTCGTTATTGCCAGTGATTTCGCAAAGCCCTACTACTGCCACTGGTTTTACAAACCTTCACTACTATCAGCAATTTTACAAACTCCCTTTACTACCAACGGTTTCAAAACTATTGTTAATTTAAGTTGTTCCATTTTTTAAAATATGTTTTTAACACACATTAATCCTGAAAAAATTGAAAACTAAAATATAAAAGATAAACATTTTAGAATATTTGTATTTATAATTGAATGTAATATTCATGAAAGGAACAAAACAAACAGTACACAATCATCTATCATCTACAACTTCAAGGCAAAATATTATAAAAAAGTTTGTAAAACTAGAAAATAGTACATTATCATTTGTTCTTATTCATACAATTATATATTATTAAAAACATCATGGCTCTTGATCTTAATCATTTGTTTCTTCATTATGAACACTTCCTTGATTAGATTCCTAACATTTAAAAAATAATCGTAATACTAGTAACATTTGAATTACAATATAAAAATATATTAATTGAATCAATATTTAAATACTACAGGTGATGTTTGAAACATAGTAAAGTCACGAGATAATTCTCCATAGTAATTTTTATACAAAAAAAAATTCATTATGGTCTTCATTTCATTAACTTGTGATGTCAATGTAGAAACCTATTTTAGAACATAAAATTAATGAAATTAGTCAAAATTCGATATAAAGTTAAGTGTCTCAAATCCACATAACCATCTTAAATACAAGGGAAAAAATTTATACAAAAGAGAAATCGAAGCCAAGAATAAATGATATTTACACATAGTAAAATTTCTCCAAAGCTTCACTCACATATATTAAATAATATGCATCAACTGTCTAAATTGCAAGAAAAAAATTTACAAAAACCAAGGCAACAACACGAAACAAAATCCATGATGAAATTTTGCTATTTAAATATAATTTGTATTAAAATAGAAGGATTGATGAAAATAAAATTTAGATGAATATTAATTTTCAGTCATCATTTTAACCAACTAGATTAAAAAATAAATAAATTTTCACTTTATATAAAAGAAAACATGTTTTACAAGTGAAAATTATGCCATGTATAAAAAAGTGTAAAAAAATAAAACTTAAATAAATAAATTAAGAAAATAAAGCTGAATATAAAAATTTAGAAATTAGAAGCTAACCCGTTTAAAAAAAATAGCATTTTAAAAAACAAATGGAATATTTAGGGTCAACTTTTATTGTTAAGTTTAAAAATTGTCATAAATATTAAAGTTTATTTAAAAACCCATAAGAGATAGTCATGTACTCGTAATGTTTATTTGCGTTATCCGAATTAAAGATGTGAATAAAAATTGTTACAATATTATATGATACAACAAATTATAGACAAATCACTATTCAAACTCGTCAAAGAAAGATTCTAAAGTTAAATTAAGTTAAGAAAAATCTTAATTAACTCCTAAAAGACCTGATTCACAAATATAATACATCACTAATAACCTAAACTAATATAGATTAATCTAATCGACTCTTATGCAAGATCTATTTCCATCAAATGCAAACCACAAACAAAGAAAATTTTGGTATCTAAGACAAAAGAAAACTTACTCTAAATCACAACATGATTCGATCAGATTGTCCTAATGTTTGTTATCTTCTTAAACAAATGAAATGAAAATGTTAGAGAATATGAGAAAAAAATTAGAGAAATAATAAAGTTTATAAAATAAAAGTTTAATAAATTAAAATTCCAATTTATATACTATATATAACCTAAAACATTAACCTTTTATTCTTTAAAATATATCTGTACTAAAGATCAAGGCTGATTCTTAGTCTACGGATCAACATAGAAAATATTTGTGATCCCTATGTATGTAGTTATCTTAAATAATTCACGAATTTTGTCCATTGCAATAATTCTAATTCAAACAAAAAATCAAAAGAAAAAACTGGTTATTTAAAAAACACGAACTTAAGAATCCTAATTCAAACAAAAAATCAAAAGACAAAACTGGTGATATTTAAAAAAACACGAACTTAAGAAAACAACATAGATTACAGTAAGAACAAAACTTATATACGATATTAAAGATAATACTGAAAGTGCTATATATTATTTTAAAATTATCTAATATAACTCAAGAACATAAGTTTTATCCTTACATAATATATTACTTTAGAAAATTCGATGCATGAATGCATCATTAGTAGTATTCTGTGATAGATACGCATCACCATGCTCATCATTAGGGACCGAATGGCCTACACTGCACACATTGTCCACTAAATTTAATAAACGACCAACACGCAAGGTTTTTGTTTCCACATTGTATGATTGAAGGCCATTAATGCAAAAAAAAAAAAAAAAAAAAAAAAAAAAAAAAAAAAAAAGAGCCAATAATACCTGTCAACTACACATAACAGAGCTTCATTTCACACAGATACACAGAGATATGTATTATAAATAAAACCATGGTCTTTTGCAAGGGTCAAAAACTGTGCTGCAGCAACTTGTGCACATTGGGGGTCCATCCTTTCAGAAGGAAATACATGAGGCATAGCAGATTCCAGGGGTTGATAGGGACAACAATATACTAAAAATAGGATTAAATCATTGTAAGACACATTGGCCTGGCCAATAAACCTTCCTGTTTTTTCTTTTTTTTTTTCTTCCTTCTTTTTTTTTTTTTTTTTTTTTTAAATTTTAATTTTTTTTTTTTTTTTTTTTTTTTTTTTTTTTTTTTTTTTTTTTTTTTTTT
>Ga0209489_105512_pt1 | contig 21831 bp, 12 predicted proteins | sample SiratrowhiteBW_FD_187527 | JGI IMG/M metagenome (GOLD analysis project Ga0209489, IMG submission 187527) | Root nodule microbial communities of legume samples collected from California, USA - Siratro white BW (SPAdes) (version 2) | ecosystem: Host-associated > Plants > Roots > Nodule | place...
TCACAAGGTGAGTCCAAATGGGTCAGAATCTTGATCGACATGTCAGGTCCAAGCAATTGAATGAAATCCATTTTGTTTTTCTCTTCAGACATTTCCAAAAATCAAAGTCTGATAGCAAACAGAAATAGCTATGATCAATCATCAATACCACACCACACAAAACATAAACTGCAAAAATGGTTATTTGAAAAAAAAGATCTTCAAAGCAACCAGCATTAGACTGAAAATCAACTAATTTTGGAAGAGTGCAAGGAAAATTCCACATAACAAGTTGAAATTATTTTCTTCATTGACAACCACAGACCATATCACGATTAAAGCACTGATCATTAAAAAGTTGGAAACTTTAGCTACCCAAAAGTCTGGTCAACAGAGAGCCAAAGAGATTTTTTTTCTTCTCAACTTTCCAAAATTACATCACTACAAAATTGACCAAATTATGAACCAAAAATGTTTTCAAAAAGAATGAAAAATTACTAAAAATATGGATTCGTAGCTCACTAATTTTCTTCCAACAGACACTCCACAAATCTTAATGATCATGCACTTTAACCAAAGCAGAAAAGGAAAGATGGTTACTGTTCCCAAGCAATTAAATTAATGACCGAATAAAGCTACACCCAAATAACGAAACATTGAAAACACGAAAAAGAGAGGAGTTTGAAAGGAAAAACATGAAAACCTTTTTCTCTGCAAAAAGAGTGTGGATCTGAAGATATGAAAGGGACCCTTGATCGAGGATTGACGAAGAAAAAGGAGATAGAAGCATGAGAATGGTGATGGGTTTGGAACCGCTATTTGTAAAAACAGAGTGTTTCTAGTTGCACTAGCAGACAAAGATGATTTTTATGGAAACTTGTTCAGAAGAAACATAATCGCTAGAAACTTCGATAGCGGATAGGATAAGACAGAACCAAGATAGAATAATCTATTCTAATTATTTCGTATTTTTATATGATTCTTTCTAAGATAATAATACATAGGTGACAATAGAATAATAAGACAAAACTTCTTTATTTAGAACATATACATATACATGTAATGTTTTTTATTACTGTATTTGTCTTATGAAATATGATATAACATACGTTGTTGTTTTATTGTTTATTTATTTTATTTAATTTGATTTCTTTAATAATAACAAGTTAAAAAAATTCCTTCATTTTAAAAGACAAGACAACAATTAACTTGTTTTCACTCAAATCGTAAAATGGTTAGATAGTTTTGATTTAAGTGAAATTTAGAACAAGTTTTTTTAAAAGATTTATAATCATTTATACATTACATCAACAATATTTCATCAAGATGTATAACATTTGTATAAGTTTATATTCTTTCTTGTCATTTATTACTTTGGCTTTTCTTTTTGTATCTATTGGCAGATTTGAGTTTAACATCTGAATCTTTTCTTTGTAGAATCAAAAGATGACACCACTCTTTGAGCAGTGAAAAAGACATATATCCTTTGTTTGTGAAAGAGGATGTCCTAGTAATCAAATGGGGAAATGAAATTATTTAAATTTTTGTGAATTCATGTAATGTTTTCAACTATGATTTCATAATTACAATTTTTTAAAGTTCAAATCACACAAGTATTTTAAAAAAACATTTAAGAACATTAGTTCTTACAAAATCTCCTAAGCTCTACAAAACTTTTTTTTATATAAGAAAAAGTCTTTTAAAATTCTAATTGAATAAAAAATAGGAAAGTATATTTTATTTTCATGTGAAGAGACTCTGTTTTCTTAGAATTGGAGTTCAGTCCTTTAGAAATTGTTTAGTTTAAATGAATTTTTGTTTATTTATATTTTTTTAATTTTTATTTGGTTGATTTACTTATACAAGACAATAAATCAATATTTTTCTTTATTTTAGAAAATTAGAGAAAAAAATTAAAAGATGAATTCGATCATTAAAACCCTTAATAAATATTTGAATCAGAAAAATTGATTTCATCTTTGATGATTCAACAATCAAAATATTGAGAAAGAATATAACTGAATATGACTATAAAAAAAAAATAAGAATAAATTCAATCAAACACGTGTTTTATTTTGGAATGAAACAAGATAATTTAGGTCAATTTGTTCTCATAAGGGTTTAGATAGAACAAACAATTGATTAATGAATTAAGTAAATAAGAATTCCTTGAACGAAATCCTTAATCTTTGATATTTTATAAATTCAATTTTCAATAATTTTCATTACTTACTATTCTTTCAATTATATTTTGAATCTTTAAATTCTTCATCATTATAATAAGAAATTGTTTTATTTCGTTTAATTAATTATAATTACTCACAAGCTCTCACTGAATATAGTACATTTGGTGTTTTATTTTTTATTTTTGCCTCACAAATGTAAATGTCAAAGTTGTAAGATAAAAACATTACAAGGCTTGTTGGATCACATGGCCTGGTGATTACATGAACATACCAATTAGGATATTATATTTTGAACTACCATACTTTTAAGTTGCACTCCCATAAAATTTAAATATGCTCTTTTGAAAGTTTCAAGTTTCAAGTTTCAAGTTTCAATTTTAGAATATATCTTCTAGAATATTAAAAGTAATTTTTTTTATATTCTAGATTCTATATTATAGAATATAAATTTTATATCGTTACATGTATAATTTAGAATACTTTTAAAATATACATTTCAAAATGTATTTTTTATTTTGTAGTTTAAAATATATAATTTGAAATACATTATCTATATTTTAAAATATACATATAAAATATATAATTTGTATTTTGAAATATACATTCTAGAATTTTTTTTATTTTTTATTTTAAAATATATGTTCTGGAATAAAAAAAATAAAAGTTATATTATAGATCTCAAAAATATTTCCAGAACGAATCTAGAATGCATTTTTTCAAGAATAGTTTTACCATTTTATCACTATAGGAGGGTGCACGGTGGAAACTTGAGGTGCAGAATGCAACTCCCTACCAATTAAAGTGACTATATAGCTTATCTTATTATCATAAGTACAATTTCAGTGTATGTTTAAATATTTTATAAATGTAATTTAAGAAAGAAAAGTCTCATAAGTTGCGCATTTGTCCTTCTTCTCAACAATGATAAGCATCAATAACAAATTTTAAAACCTATTTATTTTTCAGAAAAATAATAAAGTTGAATCAATGGTAAATATTAGATTATTTTATCAAATTAGAAAACAATAATAAAATAAGAGAACATGGGTTTTGACTAGGTAAGTAAATAAAAGGAAAATATGAATTCAAAGAATAAATAGAATAAAGGAGTTAAATAAGAATGATGAGAAAAAGTCTAGTAAGACTAATAATTCCAACCCAAGTTTCTTTGGAGCACTTCTTGACCTAATTTATGTGTTTCAATAACACAATAATTCATTACAACTACGCAGCACATTTGACCTATTTTTCAACTAGACAAAAGCCAACTTCAAAAATCATTTTCATAAAATTTTAATGTTTTATTTGTCAATGAAAAGTAATAATGCTGTCACTTTGAGAAAATGAAAAATTCTAAACAATTTTGTCCCACAATATTTTTATTAAAATATATTGAAAAATAAAAATCATCATTAACTCCGTTAGGATTAGAAGACCAATTTACAGAGACGGGTTGATAGCACAGAAAGAAGAAAAAAAATATGAAAATCAAGATAAAAAAAAATTAATTAAAAATTGAAATTAAAATAAAAAGTTAACGTCAGACTTTTTTTTTGCACACTTACGAAAATTTGAAGAGAAAGTATGATCTCCAATATCATTTTTTATGTAATTAAATTTGATTATAAATTTATCTATATTTATATTTAAGTTAAAATAAAATAAATATAATTAATAATATCATATAATATAATAAAATAATAATAAATATTAATAATAAATTCATAAAATAATAAAAAAATATGATAATTAAGAAATCTTTATAATATTAATATTAAAACCTAAAAATATTAATAATGTTATAAATAATAATTTTAATAATATTATTAAAATTAAAAATTAAAATAACAATGTTAATAAATTTCTAAAATAATAATAAAAATATTGATAAAAATTATTTTATCAATCACACTTATCACTTTACTTACAAATTTTCATAAACTTTTTCTTCAAATCCAAATAATTAAACTTTTCATATACTTTTCTTTCAAATAATTTTAAATCCAATCCGATTATCAAATAATTTCAAATCCAGTTCGATTCAAACAAACCTTAAATATCATGATTGATCACCTGAAAAAAAAAATCTCCACTTCTTGCATGCACTTCGAATCATGTCAACTGCCTCATCGTGTCTATGTCTTGAAGGTCTATGATGGGGACACTCAACTTTGAGTCCCCTTTTGAGATCTCATTGATGTCTAGATTTTCATGATGGAACATGCGTGGAATCTTTGTTATGCCAGAGTCTAGTAGGCCTTTCACACCTAGTTTTGTATCATCAAAAGCTTTCACTTCAGCTGTCCTATCATAAGCAAAATTGTTACTTGCCTCTGACTCTGAGTTCTTGGTGTTTCTCTCCACCATATTGGAAAACTAGCTGAAAAGCCAAGTTCTGTGCCCAAAATCTGAAAATAACAATGCTATAACCCTTGAAAAGACATGCAAAGAGGACATAGAATGGCTGGTAGTGTTGAAAACCACTATTCTTGTTTGAATAATTTATTACTGCTTACGTTTAGTGCTAGAAATACATAGTGTTTCCATCACCCACTTGACTGAGACAACCAACTTGTTTAATCAAAGATTCTAACAGAAACTATAGAAGTCCAAATAAAGATGTGTATTTGATGTATTAGTGTTGCTTAAAACAAAGATGCTGACTCCAAGAGATAAATTCTGTTCAGATGGTGCAATCAAAGACATCACTGGAGACAAGAGTACAAAAGAGATGTGTGTTGGTTGAAAAATAACCAATATTGCTGAGTCCACTTTGCATGAATCAAATGTTTCATCTGAATTATTTTAATAGTACATATTATGAGCTCACGAGATTCATTATTCAGTAGTTTAATAGGTTGTCTTTTACTTATTATGATAACAATCTATCAGGATTTCTAATTTAAATGCATTAAATAGAACTATGGATACTAAAATATATAAAATCAATGATGATGCAAATTGAATATATGGAAGGATTTTTATGTTTATTTTTAAGAAAGTGTTTTGATTTTTAAGATATAAAGTAGCATATGTTTCCTTCGTGATTTTTCATATAATAAGAATCAATTAACTTCTATAAAATAATTTCTATGATTAATATTTGAAAAACTAAACTTAAAAGTTGCACGGAAGATTAAAGTTAAAAGCAAATAGGATCTCTTTATTAAAGAAAAATAAATCAACCAGAAAGAAAAAAACTAGATAAATTGTTGTAGGATTGTAAGACTTGAACAATGAAGATAAAAATAATATTTAAAGTGGAATCAATAAGAAAAAGTGTCTTACAAATTTTAAATCAATAATTAAACTAAATATGAATAAGAACTCAACTAAATTTGTCATCAAATCCATAAATATTGTTTCCTTTTTGCTATTGGCATACTAATTTTACAAAGTTTTTAGGACAATATGATTTTTATTACCACTGATGATAAATACAAAAATCTATATATATTTATATATAGATTACTTTTGAAGTAGGTTTACACTTGTTTTACTTGCACCAAAGCCATCCATATGCATTTAGTTATGAAAATATATTAACTTTTTTTTTTCTTTTTACACAAAGGTTATTCTTGTGAAAGTATTACTGTGAAACTATGAGATGTTAACTAGATTCGAAAAATATATTGACTTGATTCCATTGAATGCTTCCTTCTTTCCATTCAAATTTTCCATGAATAACAATTGTATTGTACAATTTCCTTATATGAAAACTTCCAAATTCGCATATTGTTTAAATTCATCAACAAATCTGACTATTATGTAATCTGAGAATAATATACTCTGCAGTCTATTGTATTATTATCAAAATTATCATAAACAGGAATTAGAAACTTCTTTGCTCGTGCAATACAAATACTTAAGGGGTGAATCAACCTTGTTCTGTCTCTGGAACTTGATGTTGTTTATTTAAAATAAGATACTGAAAATATCACAGTGTAAGGCACAAGTTAACTGTGATAAAATGCACACTAAAGCCAAAGATGCTCCAAGAGAACCAAAGTTGCTCCAATCTACTTCTCAACCACTGCACAACCTAAACCTGTGCAAGGAATAGTTTCCATCAAGGCCTTTTGTAAAATAATGCGCTGCAACCTCTTCTATAGTAGTGTCCCTATAGATTGGTGGATTGTCTTCTGATAACAACTCTTTTATTGGACCAACAACCTTTGATGAATTCTGTGGAAATGAGCTTGTAAAGAAGGTTGCAACTGAAATTCTGGGGCCTATATCCCTTGATAAGACCCGATGATACACACTGACAAACATGTCGTTTGTTAAAAGCTGAATCAACAAGGAGATTGATAAATTATAATCATCGAAGTTGTTTATGTCAAAGATTTTAACTTTGATAAATCTTGAGATATTGGTGTCACTCAAATTAAAGAAAAGATGAAAGAAAAATAGTTAAAATGGTTTGAACACATACAAAGATGGCCACTACAAACATCAAGGGAAACCAAGAAAGGCATGCATGTGTTTACAGCTCTTACCTGCAGAAGATCCCCAATGTTTACAACAAGAGCTCCATGCACTGGATGAACATCAACCCATTGATTCTCATGAAGAACTTGAAGACCACCAATCTGGTCTTGCAGAAGAATTGTCATGAAGCTAATATCAGTGTGCTTTGAAGTACCCTTAGTTAATTCAGGTTCAGGGCATGGTGGATAGTAGTGACACAAATGAAATTCTCCTTCAATAGAGTCCAATTCATTAAGGTAAGAAGGAGGAAGGCCAAGAACCTCTGAGAATAGCTCAAAGATTGTTGAGCCTAATGCCCTTACTTTCTCTGAATATTCAATCACAATATCTCTGCAAATACATGATTATTTCATCATAGACAATTGAAAGAAGTCTATATTTGATAGTGTCTAAAAGTGAATTGCACAAGTGTTGGATTATATGTGATGGAAGTGTGAACAAATAATTCTTGATTGTTACAAAAATAGCACCTACTTCACAAATTACAAGTCATGTTTTTGATCATTAACAAAAACAGAAAATTTTTCCTGCAAACCAAGCCCATGGATGTTTTGCTATATACAACTCTTCTAAATTAAGTCTCTATTTCAAAAAGAAAAATATAAATCTCAATCACTGAAGAGATAATCAACAATTGATATTATCATGGGAAATAAAGTCAAAATTAGTATTACTTAATTACCTGCACACTGCTGGTATTTCTTCTGGATTGGGAGGGTCAAGAGAAGAAAAAAATGCAATTGAGTCCCTCCAGTTAGCAGCAGGGTCTCTAAAAAGGCTACCATTGGAGAAATATCTAACTTTCTTAGTACGATCCCTTGAATAAAAGGTTTTCCTCACCTCAGCATCTTGTTCATGAAACCTTCGGATTCCACATATCATCTCGTCCAAAACCTCAACACCAATACCATGGTTCAGTACCTGGAAAAATCCCCATTCCTTGCATGCCCTTCTAATCTTGTCAAGTGCTTCCACGCGCAGGGATGAGTTTGTGTCTATGTCTTTAAGGTCTATGATGGGGACAACAAACTTTGAGTCATTTGGGGCGGTTTCAGTGTGGTCCTCCACCTTGGTATGATGGAACATGCGTGGGATCTTTGTGACCCCAGACTCTATCAGCCCTTTAACCCCAAGTTTTGTTTCATCAAAGGCTTTGACTTCAGCTATTCTATCATAAGTCTCCGACTCTAACTGATCTGTGCTTGTGGTGGCCATACTAAGAAAATGGCAGAAAATACGAGTTTGATCTGTGGAAGAAATATGAAATAACTTAACTTTTATCTTGGAAATATATAGTAGTTAGATGAAGGGGATAATGATAGCCATCACTGTTGAACGAGTGGACACGATTTCTTTTCTAGTGAACTAGAGGACCCCTATTTTGATGCCTAAAAAATGGTTTTGTTAGCACATGACTATTTTGGTAGCTCGTTTGTTGTCATTGTAAATGGTAATCTAATAAAGTGCTGAAAATATCTTTGATCTTCATCATAATGATGTTACACACTGGATGGTTAAAATAGAGAAAGGGATCAGGGTTGCTGGTAATTTTAAAGTAGCCATCAAACTCAAAGGGAATTAGTAGTATTGTATTTTCCAAATGTTATATGGCAGAGAATGTTTAAAGGGATAAAAGAGAAAAATGCAAGAGTAACCAAAATGATAATGTTAAGATAAATGTTTGGTTGCATAAGAAAAGACAAGATGTGAAATGGTTGTAGAGGAGATATTACTGTGACACTTACGAAGAAAGATGATAAAAATTTGATTAAGATTGTCTCTACGCATACACAGAAAGCCAGTAGAAGCACCATTGAGGAGAGTAGATTACATAGTTTTCGCTTGTTTGAGATTGAGAGAAGAAAACTAAGAAAAACAATGGAGAAAATTGTTAAGATGTTAAAAAGGTCACAAAACCATTTAGGATGACACCTCAATTGGTACTCATTTGGCAGAATATGCTGCTTTAAACATACAATTTTTGTATAATGGCAAGTTTATGACATTGCAGGGAGACAAAGATCACGTTCCTGTTCAAGCTCATTTGCATTAAGCCCATGGTAACCATATGTGCCATTGTAGAAGCTTATAATTTGAAATTGGTAAATCCTGATACTGAGCAATTTCCTTTACCTGAGTTGCTAGTGGATCTGGAACCCGAATCGGCTTCGTTGCTGCATACGCATAGTTATGTTATTTCAATTCTTACATCTTTACTACCCGGTGATCATTATACCTTAATTCCCAAATATTTTAGTTCAATTTATCTTGTATCTTGTCTTTTATGATTAATCTTTCGAAAGCAGCATCTTAACATAAATCTCCCACTATGTCACAACTTGGAAATTTTATTTCTGAACTTGAAAGTACATGTGTTGCCATCATGGTCTTGAATCACAGGTAGAAAGATAGATCATCCGAGACAAATGAAAACTAAGAACAAAGATGTGAAGATATGTTGTTATAAACAAACCATAGTCTCTTATATGACAGGTAGAAAGATAGATCATCCAAGACAAATTAAGTTTTAATTGTTAATTATTCATGTAAAAATAATAAGACGAGTTAGAAATATATATATATATATATATATATATATATATATATATATATATATATTAAAATAAAAATAAAATTGTATAAAGAATAAAATTTGCAAAAGGCAGACATGTTAGCTTGTAGTCCGCCTTACGATAAGACGAGTTAATATTTCTAATCCGCCTTACGATAAGACGAGTTAATATTTCTAACTTTCCTAATGGCAAACTAAAGTAACCTATTCTCTCATCCTATTTATGAGATAAATATTATTAAATATATAAATATATTTCCTTTTAATTCACTCATAGCACACTTTATATTTTTCTTTTTGTAGATATATATTTCAAATTCAATAGTGGTATATATGTTCTAAATTTTAAGTTTTGGATTATTTATTAAAATATAAATATATTATTATTATTAAAAAATATTTTAAATTTCACATATATTTTGATTTTTTTATTCGAACTATTTCAACTAAACACATCTTAAATATTTTCCTTTTTGAACATATAAAATACAAATTCAAGACAGATTTTGATATAAAAAAACTATTTTAAGGAATAAAAAACAATATATGGAATATTCAACTTCTCAACAAATCTTACCATTTTTCAATAGAAACTTTCAATTTTAATTCATCTTAATTTACTCTTAAGATTTGTTTCCTAAATAAATATTTTAAACCTTTTTTTTTCCAAAAGTATCTTCCTTTTAAATTAAATACATCTCTGAGAATAAATTCAAATCTTAACTCACCACATTATAAGAAATTAATTCATTTTATTAAATTCTTATTCTATTATCTAAACTTTAATTTTATTGAAATTAATTATTAAAATTGACCTATTATACAATATGTACATAAAAACTTACTAGGTTTGACCTAGGAATACATGGTTGAGATAGTTTGCACTTTGTCCTAAAAATTCAAATCTTGTTACTACTATGGCAGAGAAAATGTCCTGAAATTAAAATTTTCTTCAAATTGAATCTTGAGTTTGATCAAAATTAGATTGTGCTCCAACTCCAACCATTCATTCATTAGGTTACATACAAATAATCTCACAACTGATAATAATATACACATCAATACTTTTTTCATAATAAACAAAGTGTCTATAACTTGTTCTATCTATAAAACTTGATGCAGCTCTTTCAAAATTCACCAGGCAATGAAAAATTGAAAATCTTAGTGCATAAAAAGCACAAAAATCAAACTCCAAAAGAATCAAGAGTGTTGCAATCTGATTCTCAACATCTTCTTCACAACCTAAAAGGCTGCAAGGGAGTGTTCCCATCAAGGTCTTTCTCATCAAAGTAATGTGCCATGACATCTTTCACAGTAGTGTCCCTATAGATTGGAGGGTTTTCTTCTTATAACAATTCCTTTATTGGACCTACAACCTTGGATGTACCATGTGGTGCTGTGTTTATAAAGAAGCTTGCTATTCAAATTGCCTCTATGCCTCGCTAAGACCCGGTGATAAACACTCATGAACATACCATTTCTTATGAGTTGCACCATTTGTTATGAGTATAGATGAGACAGTAGTAGAGGGAGCACAACGATTAGAGGAAATTATAGACAAGGAGAGTGGGAATACGATTACCATGGTGGGGCATATAGCTAACAGGGAGGAAGGCCAGGTGAACCGCAAAAGCACAAGGAAAAGAATAACTAACTCTGCACTCCAGAACTACATTTGGGGGGAAAGGAAATGATTAAAAAGAAAAAAGTAAGAAATAGAGGGGGAGGATATTTTCTGTTAGGAGACTCTTGGTGCGCTCTCTCTCTTGGGCCCTTAGGGGAATTCTCTTTTATTTTGTCTCTCTAAGTTGCTTTTGGTTTCCAGACTTTGTTCCTGCATTTCACTACTCATGAACAATATTGCACGGTTATGAACAATATTGTTAGCCTGACGATACATAATACCGTACGACTGTCTTGTTCTATTCTGATTTTTCTTTAGTATATTCTTTGAGTTACTAACAATTGTGCTTTCATTGCCTCTCATGACTGAAAATATCCGATTGAAGGAATTGGATACTAATGTCAAGAAGATTCTAAAGCTCATAGAAAAACGAAATCACGAATATATATCTCGCTTTTCTCTGATAGAAGTCACACTAGAGGACTTAACCCATAAACAAGTTGTGAGTGGATCGAACTCAAATACTAGTGGGGGATTTCCACCTCCACCATTTCAGGTTCGGAAAGTCAAGTTAGATTTTCCACGATTTGATGGCTCAAAGGTGTTGCATTGGATATTCAAGGCAGAGCAATTTAGACTTTGTTCAATTCTTATTTTCTCTTTTTAAATTGCTTTTGGTTTCCAGACTTTATTCCTTCATTTCACTGTTTAAGAACAATATTGTACGGTTATGAACAATATTTTTTATGTTTGTTATTACCAATTTGGTATTGATTTAAAAGTGAAATTTAGACCTTTTGTTGATTCAATCACTTATAGAAATAAGTATAGTAACGTACCAACATTGTATTGTTGGGTATTTTAAGTATAGGTTACAATGATATTATTTAAATTATATTAATTCATTATAAGTGTAGGTATATATTAACAAATTTATTCCTATACTTAAAAAAATGTTAGGTATAAACTATAGTCACACAAAATATATATTATATATTGTTAAGTGTCATTCAAAATTTACACCAATATTATATGTGAGTATATAAATAAAAGTCATCTAAGTACGTACATCATATTTAAATAAGAACATAATTAAATATATCTATTATTAGTAAGCAACAAAACAGTCATTTAACATTATTACTACTTTTTCAAAGTGTAATGTATTTTCCAAATAATTTTCAACCAGATCAATGTATCTTCATATACATATAATTTTAAATTTTAAAAATAGTCATTATGCTAATCTAAGTTAAAAATATTGTAGAAACACCTTTTTTTTTCTCTTAATTTATACTATATCTCTTAAAAAAAAGATACACAAAATTCCAAAATAGACAAATAATTTTTAAAAATATTAATTATTAGCTATATTTTGGTTACTTAATGATATACTTAGATAACTAAAACTTGATATTTTATTAGTATGTATTAATTTCTACGACCATTATTATTTAGATATTTTTTATGATGTAATTTATTTTAATTTTTATATTATTTATAATATTTATTTTGTTTAACGTATTTTTAATCATTATAATTTTTTATTTTGTTACATTAAGTCTTAATATTTATTTACGCTTTAAAAAATGATTTAAATGACTTTTTAATTAAAATGATAAATAGATTAACAAAATTGAGTGATGGTCACTAACATATTTTTAAAATTTGAAATTTATAATGTTTATATTTTTTATTTTTTTAAAATTAAAAAGTAAAGTTTGTGTGACTTTAAAGTTGTGATATTGAATTGTAATGATATATCACATTGTTTACTAAATAATTCCATCTGATAAAAATATATGTAAATCATAATTAATTAATGAGAGTTTATATTTTATTAGGACATGTCATGGGTCATAATTACTTAAAGATAGCACACATTTGGATTAAGATACTTAACAAATCATTTGATTAAATAATGAGACTGCACATTTTTACTATATTCCACAAGTCATTATTAATTAATAATAATCTATATTTGTACTTAAATATTTCACATTATCACTTAATGAGAGTTCATATTTGTATTGAGAGACCCAACAAGTCATTATTAATTAATAAGTGTTCACATTTCTATTGAGACATTGTATAAGTTATTATCAATTCAATTAATGAAAGAGACAACATTTGTATTGATATACCACAACAAGTCATTATTAATTGGTTAATGAGAACCTACATTTGAGTTTAGGATTTAGGGTTTGTTTTGAGACATTATCAATTAAGGTCGCATTTGTTTTGAGATAGGTTATACTTGCATTAAACATCCATTATCAAAACAACATAAAATCACCTAATTATAAGCATCCATATTTGTACTCAAATACTTGACAATTCAATTATTACTTAATGAAAACTCACATTTGTATCTTTGTTAATTAGTGAGAGTTCACATTTGTAGTCAGATACTCAATAAGTCATTGTCAAATAATAAGAAAACTCATATTTGTACCAGAGAGCAACAAGTTATTGTTAAACAATTAATAAGAACCCACATTTGTTGTGAGATATGGGACAAGTCATTATCAATTAATAATAGTCTAAATTTATATTAGGACATGGAAGAAGTTATTATCAACTAAGGAGAAGCATACATTTGTTTTTTTTGAACAGCCAAAGGAGCACACATTTGTATTAAGATAATCCACAGGTTACTTGATCAAATAATGAGAGTCCATATTTATACTTAAATAATAAATAAGTCATTATCACTTACTGAGAGCTCACGTTTCTCTCATTGTTAATTAATGAGAATTCACATTTGTGCAATGAGAATTCATATTTGTGCTCAAATTCTTGATTAGTCATTATCTATTTACGAGAGCTTGAGAGCTCATATTTTTGTATATGAGAGAGGACAACAAGTCATTATCAATCAATTAAGGAGAATCCACATTTGTTGTGAGATATCTCACAAGTCATTATCAATTAACCATAGTTCATATTTGTTATGAGATAAAATATATTGGCAATAAGCATCCATTATCAAAAGAACATAAAATCACTCAACCGTAATCAATCCATTGAGTCCAAATTTTATGTGACTTTGATGCAAAATAGTCAAATAAATCAATTAGTATTAAGGGTGTGACTCCATAAAAAATCCTATCACTATGGTTAATAAGATAATGTCTAAATATACATATCATTTTATTTATGGACTACGACAAAGATTAAAACTCTCTCCTCATATGTGTTTTTTTTAGAAGATTGATAAAAAAAGGTTATTAATGATGAAACTTATTTAAAATTACCAAAAGATTGAGACTAAAATTTTGTTAAGTACAAAAAAGTTGATGATGATAATACAAGAAAAACCTTCAATAGAAGAGAATGATTCATCACGTCAATCTATTTATATTATAAGAACTGGTAAAATATCCTTAGTAGTTGCTATTAACCTTCCATACATATTTAATATTTTTTTTATCTTTATGATTTGACTTTTTTACCCTACTAGCATCTTTTTATCTTTTATTTCGGTGTCAATAACACTCTTTATTTTTTATTTTCCCCAATAACACTCTTTATTCTTTAATTCTTGAAATAACACTCTTTTATTTTTTTTTTAATTTTTATCTTTTCATGTTGAAATAACACTTTTTTGTTGACTTTTTTACTCCACTAACACCACTTTATTTTTTTTCTTTCAATAGACCTCTTTACTCTTTAATTTTTGAAATAACACAGTCTGTACATTAATTATGATTATTACTTTTGTTTTATTTTTTTATGATTTTCTGATTGTTAAATTACTAGTCATATTTTAGTACTAAAATTGATATTAGAAGAAAAAATTATAATAAATTATAAAATTGTTATTTAGATTAAAATTTTATTTTTCATTTGTTAAAAATATATTTAAATAATTAACAGCAAAAATAAAATAAAAATTGTTGAAGTATTTTTATAAATAAATATTAATTAAATAGTTTTAAAATTTTAAATAAAATTTAAGTTATTTGTGAATTGCTTTTCAATGTTGTGTTTATTACTTAAAAATTCTTAATTATTGAAATGATGCAGTACATAAAGAAAAAAATAAATGACAATCATATATTCACTAAATAGTTTAGTTAACGGTACACAAAATACTTTGTGAAATGAAATAAATTTTATCTCAATCAAAACTCAAATTTAAAAAATCAATTACATCTTTAATAAAATATCAAAAATAAAATTCTATCTTTATCAAAAATCAAATTTTATCTTTATCAAAATTTTATTTGATTTTTGCCTTTAATTATTTAGATATCTTTTTTAACAAACTAAAAATACAAATTTTAATTCAAATAACAATTTTATAATTTATTATAATTTTTTCTTTCAATACAATTTTAATATAAAATACAATCACAAAATTATTATAATTTATTTTAATATGATTTATTATGCCAAATTTAAATTTGCTATAAAATATAAAAAAATAATTTATCATTTTTCCTGTTATAATTAATTAGTTAAAAAACCTATAAAATATTTCATTTTATTTTCTTTGTATTCATTTTTAAAAATTTTAATTTAATTAATTTTATATTATATTTTATCTTAATTTTAATAAAGTAATAATAACAATTTCTAATAACTATTACAAAAGAAATGTTATTACAGAAAAAAAATGTTATTTCAATAATTAGAAAATAAAGAGTGTTATTGAAGGAAATAAAAAATAAATAGTGTTATCTAGGGAAATAAAAAATAAAAACATGCTAGTTAGGTAAAAAGGTAATTTTTTAAATTAATATAAAATAAAATTATATAAATATTTATATGATTTAATTTAAATTTGTTTTTTTCTTAATCTCGAACAAATCTTGCATAACTAATATTTAAGATCTTTAATATCTGTGTACTAAAACGTCATTTTAAATGTGACATTTATTATTATTATTATTATTATTATTATTAATATTGTTAATATGTTGTTGTCAGGATTCACATTAAAACACAATGTAAAAATATAAAAAAAGTTTATTAAAACACAATGTAAAAATAATAAAAGTAATTATCTTCTCCACAATAAGAGACACACTTGGAATGTCTCAATACAAATTTAAATGTTAATATTCAATTATTACTATATTATTAATATGGATTGACGAAAGGGAGACACATTTTATTTTATTTTTCCAGTTTTGGTTTATCCTTTGTAATTTTGGTTTTTATTTTTTCCAAAATTTTAATTCCTTAATTTTTAATTATCCTTAATTTATTGAATGTCAATTTTACAAGTATTTTGAATCACTTTAAGTTTGACAAGTTTTTACAGTCTTTTAATCCTGTAAAAAAATATAGAAAATTACAAATATCATACGTTTCTTTTTCCACATATCATAATAAGAAGTTAGAAATCTTAAAGGAAAATTAAAAAAAAAAGTTACTAAAAACTAAAAAATGTAATTTATAAAAAAAAATCATAGAACAAAATTATAAAAAAATAAAATTATAATCTTTTAAAGAAAAACTTCATGTTAAACACCATTATAAATTTTAGATTATCACCAATCATATATTATTATATGAAAAATGTATTATTAAAAAAACAAATAAAAAAACATGGAGTAGCATATTTATGTAAGAAAAAACAAACTTTCTATAAAGAGTTAAAACCTATTAAAGAAAATTTTCAACTTAATACACTAAATTAAAATATAATACCTTTCATACTTAAATTAGTAAATGTATCATTAAAAGTATTATTTTCTTTATAAACATAAGTTACTATAAAATATATAAAAACTACAAATATGCAAACATTTATACAAACACTTACTCCATTTAACTTTAAAAAATTAACATTCCAATTATGTTAATTAATAAAAAGACTATACATAAAACTTAGCAACCCCACCGTGTGAAATACCGCGTGCCGCGGCGACAATCCACTGTATTTGTGGGTCACGTGACTCTTTGGACCTTTCCCTCGCTTCAAGCATTCTAACAGTTTCACACGCAAAATATTTGGTTAAGGATGGTTTACCTGTAAATTTATTTTTTATCATGTAAAACTAAGACAAAAGTTAATCAGGATTCTAACATAATAATACTATCTGTCTATTTTATATCAAATTAATCATAATTATTTCTGAAATTATTCTCACTTATTTAATCTTCCATTTCTTGACTCTCGTTCTTTCAGTTTTATGTAATGCTGAGATTTTAATTTTCAGTTTTGGTCATATGATATTATCTCATTGAATCAGAACTAAGAAAATTTATAAAAAAATAAAATAAGGATGAGGTTGTATAACAAGTTTCTTTTTTCTGATTATTTATGAACGTGTTACTCTTTCATTTCACAAATCATAATTTTTCTTACTGAAAACCGGATGATAATTATACGAGAATTATTGAAGTTGACATTACCTGGATTTGAGTATTGGACGATCCCAATTATTCGAGCTTCGAAGATCAAATGGAGATTCATCTGCCAAAGACATTCTGATACCAAATCAGTGTATACCTTGCCACATCTCACCCCTTGTAATTAGGATTTAACACGTTTTTACTTTGTCTAAAGCTACCATTTTCATTATCAAGAAGACGCAAATAAAAACCTTTAAAATTTACCAGTCTTAAACCATGTGACCTTTATAAGGGTCCAATGAGGTGTTGTTCCACTTTCGGTCGGGTCGACCAACAGGTGGAGAAAGTTTCATCTGCTGAAACAGAGAAAGAACATTAGAGGAATCAAATTTAAGGAAAGAAGACGACGAGCACAATTAAGAAATAACAATTAAGAAATAAGAACAACTTTTGGTTCTTTCAGTAAGTTCACTTGCAGAAAGCTTTTAAGGTCCTATAACTCACCATAATAATTTTCTATTCTGATAGATTCGCATATTCCCGTCGGCATCTATAGAGGAGGTATTTGGAAGTATTACATTGTTTACCTCAATTCTTAAAATGCAACTTATTAGTTAGACAACTTAACTTAATGTATTAGTTATATGTTATATAAAATAATTATAAATGTTCAAAATCAAAATAATAACAATGCTATACAATGTGAGCTGCTTCTGCGAAGCAGTGATAGATAGGAGGATAAAATGTAATAATTCTAGCTCATACAATACATATCTAAATATATAAAATTCATAAAACATACTCAATGAATAATTGCAAATCTACAAAGGTAACATATTTTGGAAAACAGGTAAGAAAAGTCAAATGAATATGCTATAAATCACAATACAATTAACTAAGAATGAGTCATGTCTTGGTGCAACATCAAACACTGCACATCACTTATTACTAACCTCAGTACCAGGCAAAGCAGTCAGAGAAGACACTTCCTCAAAGAACCAATTCTAATAAGAAATTAAAAAGCATCACAGCTTCTCAATCAACCTAACCATGAAGGAATTCACAGCTGAAATATCCAGAACAATCCATGATGATTCAAATAACTCATGGAAGAACTCAGTTCCAATCTCCTCTGCAGCGGCCCTAAATGCAATCCCAAATGCATTCCCACGAGCCCCAGCCAAACGTGGCCTCCCGCAAACCCCTACAATCAGAACCTTCCCAGGCTCTTGAGATACACAAGCACAAAGCAAAGGCTTCATTGTCGCCCCCTTCTCCTTCAAAGCATCCATAAGAAAATAACAAAACTTAGTCAATGCCTGTGGGTACCCCAACAACTTAGCATCACATGAATCCTCCAGCCTCAGCCACCGAAAACTCCTCCCACTCCTTATACACCCATTCTTAGTAATTGCAGCACTCCCTTGCCTTAAAATGGCCCTCTGAATCTTAATAGCATGTTGCATCCCAGTTCTCAAGTTGTCAAAATTATTCAAAGAGAGCGCATCGTATGCCACACCAAACTGCTTAGAAGCACTAGAAGACTCAAGCAATGCAGTCACACCATACACCACATCCGCGGCAGAAACCTTAGAACTATACTTGAGAGTCCTCTGGAAACTCCTGTAGTAGAAATCAGTGAGTCCATACTCAGGCAAAAACCGCTCAAACTCCTCCTTCATCTTGCGAGCGTTGGGGCGAAGAGTGAGCTCTTTGCGGAGGTCTCGGTGGTTGCCGCAATTGACCAAAACGATGGAGAGAGGGTCTTGGTTTGAGGCCGAGGAGGTGTATTTGTGGATCTGGTGAAAGGTGGAGACAGGGTAGCAGGCGTATTGGATGGAATCAGATTCGAGAATGTGGAAGATGATCTTGAGAGCGCAGAGGGAATCGACGTCGGAGGTTGAAGGGAAAATGAGAACCGGGGAAGAGGAAGAAGACAATGCAGATTCACGAAGGTTGGCGTAGAAGGAATCAACGGATTGCTCTCTCATTGCTGGTAGAGAAGATCAGAGGTGAAAAAAAAAATTATTAAAATAACTATTAAAATAATAATGTAGAGAAGAGAGCTACGAATAGAGGCTGTGATGTAGAGAAGAGAGGAAGTAGGCAAATGAATGAGAAAATTTTGAAAATTGTGTGAGAAGAGAGTAAGGGCCACTTTTAATTTTACTGATAGGCTTCCTTTTCAGCATTCCTGAGGTAGTCCAAAGGTCCCTGAAACTAGACCCATTAATATAGGAAGGGCACAAAAAATATTAATTTTGATATTTTAAAAGATACATTTAAAGAAATATCCTCTACTATCTCAATGTAATTATTCTATCAAAACTTTCAATTCTCGTTTTCCGCTCAAATTTAAACTTTCAATTAATAAATGTTTAATTTTATCAAAAATAAGAATTCTAACCATCAACAATTATAACAGAATTCTAACAACATTTAAGCTCGCATAGAAGATTTCCTTTTTTGTATTTTTAGAAGATCATAGTTAAAGAGTAGCCCCGCATACCCAAACATAGATACGCCTTTTTAAAAAATTTTCCTTCCATATCTTTCTCTCTGTTTTTGGCTGAATAGTTGGAATACAAGAGAAAAAATATCAATTTTTTTCTTTTTCTATCTTGTGTAACTGTAGTATTTTTCTCTTCCTAAAACTCCAATTAATCTCTTGAAATATAAAGGGTAATCAAGAAAACTACTGATTCGCATGAGCCTAGCGTAAATAGGGCGGTTGGCAAATTGGTAATTTTATTTTATTTAATAAAAGAGTGTTTAACGTTCATTATCAATTAGTTATATATTTGACCAAGTTTTTAAAAATAATATTTATTAATTGATTGGTTATATATTTGATCAAATTTTTAGAAATAATATTTAATTGTAGATATTTCTGCTATTGTTTGGAAAGTTGTTAGTTTTTACTCCTACAAAATCTGTATTTAAACAGACTATTGATGAATAATAAAGTTATTTTTTTTTAGTTTTAAATACAAATAAATTAATATCAAGAACATTTTTTTAGAAGGACCTGTGATATTTTTTTAGAAGGACCTGTGACGAGAGAGTAATTATCAAATATTATCAAATATGGGCGATAAAAATGGAGGTTGTCCTTTACCAATAAATTCATCTATGACTCAGACTAAAACTCACAAAAGAAAGAAAAATCATCGCTATTGTCTCACAATATATTTTCATCAGAATCATCTCAATCAGATCTGTATATGAAACCTGTACATTTCTGAAAAAAACAAATATAAAAGAGATGAATTTCAGCATTCACCTCAGCACTGCATAGTTGGAGTTGGCATAACACTATTAGACCTTTAAGTTCCATGAAATATCTTCTCTAATAAATCCTTTTCAGAAATAATTTCAAATCACAAAATTTTATCATTTAAGATTTCTATTACAGTTAACAATTAAATTATATTTAAAATTTATCATTAAGATATCTATTACATTTTTATATTTATAAATTATTAATAATTGTATTTTTTTATTTGTAGAATTAAAATATATAAAGACGATATTATTTATAATTATTTTTGACATACTTATTTGTTTTAATTTTTTTTTTAAAGTAGAAATAGGTTTATGTATATAATGCTGGCGAAGGGACTTACATTCTTAATATGAAATGCCTGAAATGGGTAATCTTACAACATTAATTTTGATTCTACAGATCAGGCAAGGTAGCATTATTTTTGCCTACATTTTTGAAAAAAAAATGTTAATGAATTATAACAGACTAAGTTTTATCATGTGGGTTAAAATTGTTTAAATATTGATTAATTGATTATTTTTATCTAATCCACTATAATTCAAATTAATATTTATATTATTCATTTATTTATTTTTTATTTCTAATTTAAATCTTTTTCCTTTTTAAAATGATAAAATATTTATTTGATGTTTTATCTTTTTAATTTAATATCTATAGAACATTTATCAATATGATATTTATTTTCAATTTAAGAGCTTTTTTCTAAGTTGCAGTTTGATTACTTGATTTGAGGTTATTAGAATGATAATTAAGCGTGTCTAATTATTTCATAGCATTTGTGATAATTTTGTTTTTAGAAGGTTAATTGCGCAGGTCAATGTGTATTCAAGGTGAATAAAATGTTTAGACATATGATTAAAGTTATTGTTAGTATTTTTGACCAAAAAAAATATTACTTGGATCTTGAAAATGACACTTTCTTAATTTTTATGAATATTCTTTTGTAACAAGATAAAAGGACAAAATAGTAGATATCTATTTTAATATAAAAATTAAATTCAACGAGTAGTTTTAGAATATTCTTAAAAATCTAACATAAAAGTAAATAAAATTCAGTAGTTTTAGAATATTCTTAAAAATCTAACATAAAAGTAAATAAAATTCAACAAGTCCTTTTCTTTTAGTAAATATTTTATTTTAAAATTATTCAACATATAGAAGATACTATAAAATACTATAGTAGTTTGTTTAAACTTGAAATAAATATTTTAAAATAAGTCATTTTAAAATATTCAGTTAATAGATTTTATTATTAAAATAAATAAAAGCATTTTAAAATAAGTAATTAAACAAACACTAAAAAAATGTTTATTTATTAAATAAATATTTAAAATATATATATATATATATATATATATATGAACTTGAATATGTTCTCCACTTG
>Ga0209489_105514_pt1 | contig 21815 bp, 22 predicted proteins | sample SiratrowhiteBW_FD_187527 | JGI IMG/M metagenome (GOLD analysis project Ga0209489, IMG submission 187527) | Root nodule microbial communities of legume samples collected from California, USA - Siratro white BW (SPAdes) (version 2) | ecosystem: Host-associated > Plants > Roots > Nodule | place...
AAGCCAGGACACTTCAAATTAGAATGTCCTGATCAGGTTGAAGAAAAAGAGGAGAAAGAAAAGAAGAAGAGATTCTCCAAAAAGAAAAAGAGTTTTATGTCAACCTGGGAGGATTTGGATTCATCCAATTCTAATTCTGGACAGGAGACAAACATAGGTCTCATGACTGATGTGGCAGATAACTCTATGTCAGAGGACTCAGATAATGAGGTAGATTTTACTGATATTGATAGTTACGTTTAGCTTATCAAGAAGCAATATCTAATAATGGTATGATTGCATCTGCATATAAAACCATGAAAAGAAAATATAAAAATGCTTGCAAAGAAATTGAATTAATGCAACAAGAGAAAGCTAGTCTAAATGATATTTCTCTCAAAAACACAGAGCTTCTCCAAGAAAAGAAAGATTGTGTAATGAAAATAGGAACCTTAAAAGGAACCTTACAGTTTAGAACACAAATCTCAAAAACTTGGAAAAAGAACTTGTGTTAATTAGAGAAAAATTAGGAAAAGGGCCTATTGAATCAAATGAGACAAACGTTGATGATATTATTACTGAAAATATCGCTCTTAGAAAAGTTTTATCTCATTCAAATACAAATGAAAAATCTCTTGACATGTTGATAAAAAGTTCTAGGAAGTCTCATGATAAGAAAGGAATAAGTTGTGATCAAAATAATACATCATCTAGTTCTTCCATTGTACATCCTATTTCTACAGGAACCTTCAAGAATACATCTTGGAGGAAAACTAACGTGAAAGGACCCAAAACTATGTGGGTACCAAAAGAGAAAATCATTCCTCTTGCAGATATATTACATCTAAACAAGAAGACTCAAATATTGGAATTGAGAAAATGGATGCTAACTATTCATAAAGGCAAGAAAGTCTATATTCCCAAAATTGAGAGTCAAAAGATAAAGAGACAAGAGACAAAGAACGAGATTCGTTGGAATTGGTCAAATAAGGATGAGACGTTCACATTTTACTAGCAAAGGTTCATATGAGATTAGACAGTTTGTCCTGTCTACAAGATAAGTATTTATTTTTGCTTGCATTTGTTACTCTAAATATTTTACACATTAGATGGTCTAATTAAGTTTACGTATATTTGATGATATGTGACTATCTAAGCAATTGATGAGTATCTCAAATATAATTTCTCTATGTTATTTTAAATTAATTATTTCTGAGACAAAATTAATCAAGTTTAATGCAGTTTAAAATATTAGAGAAACATTTCCAGTTTGAGCTCTATACATCAGAAAGTCAAAATTGCTCTGTTCAAGCATCCCAACGGCTAGTTTCTAAAAAGCTACATATAGAGGAGAAAAGTTGAAAAAGATACAACAATAAGAAGCAAAAAGAGAAATACATCATATAATACATTGAAGAAAATATACTGAGTTTTGGGTTGTGTGAAACCATTGTGTAATTCTTCACCATTGTGAAGTAAACCCTTGTGAGCTTTCATCGTTCTCTCCTTTGAGAGTGTTTCTTTAATCCTTGAGTGGTCTTGATCTTAAAGGGAGATTGGGATTGGTATAACCTGGAGAGGTTTGTGTACACGTGATAACCTAGGGAGGTTTGTGTACTCGTTGTAACCTGGAGAGGTTTGTGTACTCATTGTAACTATTTGCTAAATAGTGGAACCTCTTAAACAGTTTGTTTAAGGGAGAACTGGACGTAGCCCAAGAGATTAGGGTGAACCAATATAAAACTGCTTTATTTGTGCTTATATATTTTTGCCTTGGTTGGTGGTTTCTATTTATAGCGAATTGAGTTCAGGCTCCATTCAACCCCCCTTCTAGAGCCAGCTGTTCCTACACTTTCTAATGTGACACAATAAGTATGTTTGATGACTATTAGATAATAATTTTACTTGCACAGAAATATTAGTACTACATAGACGATCATTTAGTTAGATGACATCTATAAAACCTTCCATACCTAGATTAACTTTAATCAAATTGAAACGTTTTACTGGCAGAACCTTTATAAAGATATCAATCACTTGGTGATTTGTCTTGACAAACTTTAGTTTAAAAACATTTTTCGGACATAATTGATATATTGTTTTCAAAACTAAAGTAATCTTCCATCTAGTATTTTATCCATAGCATTTGTGAGCAGCAGTTGGTAGCTGAGATGTACTTCGCCTTTGTGGTAGATAAAGAGATTGGATTTCGCTTCTTCTTGACCAAGAGATCAAACTGTTATGTAAGAATGGATGACTTATTTAAACCATGACTTATTTAAACCAAGAGAGATTGTGAATTGATTTTCAAATCTTTTTGAGAAAAATCTTTCCTTCTTGAAGTTCTTTTCAAAACTCTTTGAAGACTAAAAACTAAATGCATTATAATGGAAGCAATATTGATATAAGAATGGATTGCAACAAAATTAAAAGAACATAAGTAAGAAAAGGTTGCACAAAATATTCTATACAGGTTCATATCAAAAAGATCCTACATCTAGTTTGAACAATTCAACCTTAGAATTGTTGGATCCACTAAATTCATAAAGTTATTACAAAAAAATCAACTCTCTAACAATCTCAAGAGGATATCAAACTATAAATCTTGACATCAAGAAGATATCAACCCTATCAATTCTTACAATCCAAGAGGATGTATGACTTATCAATTCTTGATCACCAAGAACAAACTATAGGAACAATCAATTACAACAAGAAAATACTGAAAAATGTTACCACAATTTCACAGCAGAAGCATATAAGATTCAACAATTGAATAACCTTATTTTGAAAATCTTGAAAGCACAAATGAGTATGTGAAAATACTTAGAAAACTTAGCTAATATTGCTTTTGATCGTAAAGGGGTCTTCTAAAAATAGTGAACCAAGTATTCTATATATAGAGTTTTGAAATCACTACTTTAAAAACTAAAACTAATGTTATTAATTGATTATATAAGTTTTCAATTGATTATCCTTTTGAAAATTAGTTAAAAAATGTTCAAGTTTAATCAGTTAAGACATGTTTTAATCAATAACTATTGAGATTAGATTTCCCAACCTTTTACTTTAATCGATTAATTAATAAATAATCGATTATATTGTTTTAAACTTCACTAAAAACAGTTTAATCGATCAGTAAAAAACATAATTAGTTATTTTTTATTTCTTAAAACTTTTTTAAAATAGTTTTCCTCTTTTAAAAATATATCTTAACTCATTTTAGAATGATTGTATGCTGATCTTGTGAATATCTTTGTGTGTAAGATTCAAACAACAATTACATCGAAAGCCAAAACATTCTAAAACAACTACAAAATCTTCATCTTCAATCTTAATCATTAAAACATCATCACGTGAGGCTTTCTTCAAGACCAACACAAACATGGTATGAGGAATTGATATCCTCCATTGATATTCTTTCTATCCACTTTGTCTCCAGCATAGTCTGTGTCATAGAAGCCTTCTAATTTAAACTTAAATTTTTTATCACATAGACAAATTAGTAGATATAAGATACCAAAAGTTCATTTTAACAACATTAGATTGAGATTCTTTTGGATTTGAGCGAAACCTTGCATAGAAATAGACACTGTCTATAATATTAGGTTTGTTAGCAATTAAGTAAAAGAGTGGGTCAATCATACCTTGATAGTTTGTTCGATCTACCTTACCATTTTCATCTTTGTATAAAGTGGTATACATATGCATTGTTGTCTTCATTGACTTTGTGTCCGCCATGTTGAATTTCTTCAACATCTTTTTGATGTACTTCTATTGATCTATGATAACACACTTCATTTTGTGTTTGAATTGGAACCTTAAAATGAACTTTAGTTCCCCCATCATTCTCATCTCAAACTTTGCATTAATTCGCAACAATCCTTGCAAAGGCTTTCATTAGTAACACAAAAAAGTATATCATTAACAAAAATTTTCACAATGATGAAATCTTTGTTGTGCTCTTTGCAAAATGAGGTTGTATTAACCTCTTTCCTCTTATAAAATTATTTTCTAAAAAAAAATCAGTTAGTTTGTTATACCAACCTTTGAAAGCTTATTTAAGACCATATCTGCTCATCCAAATAGTAGGAGACTCTTGGAGACTTTGGAATATTTTTAACTCTACAAATTCCTTATAAGAAACTTAAAATTTTGCTAGTCTTCTTAAGAAGGTTCCTTGCTAAAAAACTAGGAGAAGATTACTCCCATATGTGACCTAAGTGAACAAGAATTTTAAAAGCATTTTAATTCTCATTCAAAGGTGAGTGTTACAAGAGGTAAGTGATCTTATTTATAGATGCCTAGCCCCCTTTCACCTAATGACACAAAAGATGTGGAACTAAGAAGCATAAGATGGACTCACTAGTTGTAGTTCAATGCTTCAAAATAGCCTAAATTTGGCTTCCCCCAAGTGATGTAGGAGTCCATGCTTCATTTGCCTCCTCTCCGTGACTTAGGTGAATTTATCTCCATGAGTTAGCCATCCAAACAAAGCCCAATAGAAGGCCCAAATGTAGCCCACATGTGCCTTTACAAAAAATACAAGAAAAATATAAACTTATACCGTGTACAAGACTAAAAAGAAAGAAGAAAAATCCTAGTAGTCTACACTCTAAAGTAGGAGAATCTTCTTCTTTGAGACTCCTTCTTTTTTCTATCTTCCTAGCTATGGACCTTGTCAATGATCCAATATGTTATCTCACAGATGATTCTCCATTTGACCATCCATCTTGAAAAGGATCAATCTTCAAATATAGAACATCCTCACATTAAGTAGACCCTAGAAAAGAAAATAGATCACAAATACTAAAAGTACGGTTGATTGCATATGATTAATCTATATGCATTGTCATTAATTTTCTGTAGGACTTGGTAAGTGTTTCATCTTTATTTGACCAACTCCAACGTTCTTTCCATGTTGATAGATTTAGGGTTAGGGTTTAAACCCTAAACCTTAAACTCTAAACATTAGTACTTGGTATGGTTTGAAAATATGTATAAGGTAAAAATTGTTGCAAGCTATTATGCGAAGGAGTTGCACCTCCACTACAAGAAAAAGTATATTTAGCTACCAATTTTAGCTATCAAAACAAATAGTAACTAATTATGACTAAAATAATTATAACTACTAAATTAAATTTTAGTTTTTAAATAATTATAAAATAAAATTAGTTACTGAATTTTATTACCAAAATAATTTGGTTGTTAATAATAATAAAATAAAATTAATGACTATTAAATTTTAGTCAATAAAAATAATAAAATTTAAAATTTAAACTTTTCTTATTTAATAATAAAATTATTTTTAATTAATTTACAGTGAAAAAAATTATTGGGATTCTTTTCCTCCGACAACAATAGCAACAACAAACATTGTCATCTTCCTTTGTTCCTTCGTTCTTGTCTTCTAGCAAACATCACCATCTTCCTTCATTCCTTCGTTATTGTCTTTCAGCTCGCGAATAGAGGACTGCTTATACGAAAATAGTGATCGTTTTTCCTTCCTTCTTGTCTTCCAGCTCACAAATTGATTCGCTCCTCTCTGATCGTTCTTCTCCTTTTAAGTCGTGGATTAGGGTTTGTTTCTTATACGAAAATAACAATCAGTTTCGTTCCTCTCCTGCAGCTCGTGGATTAGGGTTCGTTTCCTGTACCAAAATAGCGATCGTGTTTTCTGGTTGCGATTCTTTTTGCTCGTAGTTCTCTTATTTTGGTTGTGATTGTCTACTCTTGTGGTTTTCTCTCCTCACAGTTATCTCTACTTGCAGATTCATCCACTTGCGGTTCTCTGCTTGAAATTCTCCATACTCACAGTTCTGATTTGCTCACGTGGTATTGTTCCATTCTCAGTTCACGGTTTTGATTTGCTGGTATTTTTCTCTTCTCATTCTCTTCCTGTTCACGATTATGATTATTGGTATGCTGTTCTTCTTTGGTCCTAGTTCTTAAGGTATATGAAATAAATAATTGTAAATTTTAGTTACCTTTTCAAATTTTTTATTAGAGAAAATTTAATAACTATATAATATATTTTTTAATTTTATAATCGATAATTGAAATTAGGAAGCCATTACAGGTATGTGTGGATCGAATTCAACTTAGCGTAATCCAGTCCATCAATGATTTTTCTATTTTTTTATCGTTTCCCCTTTATTGCCTCTGTCGAATACTTTGGCCCTTAGTGTATTAGTTGTTAAGATATTTGATGCTTTGATGTATATGAATAATTGGAAGCTAAGCCATTTTGATTTGATGCACATGATACTTCACTCAATTTGGATTAGAAGACTGAACTTCAGGCTCATGGCCTCACAATAAGGGATGTTTATGCATACAAAGACCCTTCTTGATTTTTCACTAAGCCCATTTGGATACAACGTACAAGGTTATATAAACTATTTTGGGTTGAGTAACTATGTTTGGTTTATCGAAGCTGTGTATGTTCTAAGCTAAAGGGAGATGTAGTTGTTCAAGATTTCCCATGTGACTAGGTCCTGTTAACATTATAGATTTAGTTGAAATTAGTATTTTAGATAAACAAATGGTGGTTAAGTTGATAATTGTATGTTAAATCATGGCCTCAAAGTTCCAATATGAAGAAATAGTAATGCTCTTGTGATACCTCAGTTTTTGATGAGTTCAATTGATTTACATTTCTCATTCTTATCCAAATAGCTTGTTTGGTATAGATTTTACGATGTACATGTTAAATATTCTGAGTAGCTCTTCACAACTTTATGAATCTGCTACCACTGTTCTGTTCTGCTTCACCTATTTTTCACTACGTGGCTATTACTAATCTGACTAAGAAATGAAACATTAAATGTTTTTTTTTTGTGTTTTTAAGACTCTTTATCTTTCATTTTATAATATTTAATGAAGTATTAGAAAAAATGTGAACAAATATAAGATTTCTCTATGCACTAAACACGTCTGATCCCAGCTAATTGCTTCTTATATTACTATACTAATCAATGTCTTTTTGTCAAAATTTAGTAATTTTGTTAGTCCTAAAGAGAAGAGGTTGCCATGGTTGCAGTGCAAGTTGAGTGCCGCCCCATAGTTGAAATTGTACAGTTGAAGAGGAGGATGTATATATTTTTGAAATTTTCAATGCTAATTCCCCAATCCCATATTTTAAAGTTTATTGTTGGGATTGTTGTGTTATGCATAATGGGAAATTTGAAATGTTGTTTAAAAGTATGAAGCAGATACATCAGAATGATATACAATTTTTGCAACATTCGTACTCTTTATCTTTAGGTACACACTAGAGAGATGGAACTCATTCTTGTACCAGCTGCTGCTGGTTACTATTACTGTAGCTGGTAGCCTGCACATTTAAGTTGTAGTTTAATGCACTTACTTATCTTGTTAGGCAATGTTCTGCATCAGACGTATGATTTCTAAGGCTGTCTTTGATGATGACCAAGTTCGGAATTTTCCCTGAATTCCTATATTTTTGTTTGATCTCATTATGTGCCCACATCACGACTTAAACATTTGGATTGAATTTTTCTTTTTGACAAGAACGAGTTATATTGTTAATAAAGGCAACCAAATATTATAGTTTCACTACCAGATTGCAGCAATATGAATAGAAGAGTCAAATCCACTTATTAATAAATTCCTAGGAGCGATTCAATCACAGCCTCTACTGTATGAGAAATGCTACTTAGCTGATCACTGGGCGTGTTATCATTAAGTTTGCCATTAGAAGGTTTAGAAGGAAGTAAACATGGTTGAGTATGTTTTTTCGTAAAATTTTATTCAGGGTATGTTTAATAGTGTTTGTTTACCAACCTCAATAACATATAGCAATTCAAAATGAGAATTTTAAATTCAATCTATATGAATGTAAGTTAAATCTGTTTTTTTAGTCTATATAGTTTATCTATGGAGGAAGCAGTAAATAAATAATGATATATAATAAATATGATAAAAAATAGTTAAGAATATTAAATATCTCATCTATAAGTTATTATGCTTGTTTGCTCTGGAGTGAGTTATTAGGCAAATTATCATCACTCAAGCTTACCAATGCATAGGTTCTTTGGTTACTTTTAATCTTCTTGTTTTTGTGTATACTTATTCTGCTATTTATGCTGCTGCGTTGGTTCCATTTTTTGTTCTTCTTTTACTTTTCAATGCTGCTCAAATTGAATTTTCAATACCTTTGGTTCATTTGGTAATACTACACTTACATGCTTATGCCTCTTCCTTTTACGTAAACTTTAAATATATTACAATTTGATGTTCTAGGGAAGTTAGATATTTGAGTTAGAAAGTTCTCCAGATCTTCAAGTTTGTCGGAAATTGGTGGGTGAGTAACTTACTTTGACTACTACCAAATTGAACTTGAGACATGGTTTTGTTATTGCCATATGCTTAAAACTTTATTTTAATGTGTGAATTCTGAAAGCAGTTGTATAATCCCTTATGTTAAATTAGTGTTAACAATTTCAAGAAATCGATGATGTGCACAGTAATTCAACGACATGGCAATTGACAGTGAATTTTAGGTGTGAACATATATGTGAATTGACAGTATATTTTATTACTTGTTTAATGTGTGAAGCTTTTGTTCTTGTTTTTAGACATAATTGTACTACCTAACCTTATTGGCATTGATGTTTCTCATTTGCATCTTAGTACCTTTTTCTTCCTGTCTGTACAAGTCAGTGGATGTATCATAAACTAATATTTAATTAGTTTCGAATGACTAACTATCATAAACTAATATAATCACAGTGTTAAAGTAATGAAACCTTTATAACATTTATACCAAATCAAGTCCCGTATGAATCTAACCAAATTGACCACTTGCTTACTTTTAACTGTGCACACATCTATGTGTGTGATTAAATCTCTATTTTTCAGAATTCAGTTTTTTCTTTTTTAGATATAGAGTAAATTTGATTCTCTTTATTTATGTATTGAAACTTATTTATGGTGTGACTTTTAGCATGAAGAAATTATACTTTTTAATTAAGTGAAGTGATTTTTCTTTTCTTCTCTATTTCACATATATATCTACTTATTTTTTTTTGCTTAGAGCATCTTTGACAGTAAAACTAATCAAGATACTTATTTCATAGAAAAATACGATGTACACTTTAGAGACTCAAAATATGCAATACTTTATTTATGATGAATAGTGATATTTGGCATTTTTTTGCAGATCATATTTTTTATTCTCAAGCACGTCTAGTCGAAACCTTATTTAGGAAAGAGAAAAGGTTTGACATTTTTTATTTTGGTCATTGTATTTTCTTCATCAACTTCTTTTATGTCCATGGTTTTGGGGGATATAGTTTATTGTTCTCAAATAAATTAAGCAATGATAGATTATAAGACTTTCTTTTATAGTTGAATGATGCATTGTGTTATATGACAGATTATGGATATTCGTCAAAATTGAAGTTGGATGTATAATAGATTAATGTCTAATAGAAGGGGATATAATGAAGCATTTTTAGAAGGAGTAGATGAGTTTATGTCCTATGCATGTCAAGAAAGGAATTTGTCAAATGGAAAAATAAGATGTCCTTGTTCTAAGTGCAAAAATCTAAAGTTCTTCCATTTTGAAGAAGTTAAAGTTCATCTTTATAAGGAAGGATTCATCCCTGGATATTGGTATTGGACATGTCATGGAGAAAGTGACCCAAACATAGGTGTAGATACTAATTCTGAGATTTTCAGTACACAGAAGGGATACCTCAATAGATTTGAGAGCATGGTTTTTGATGTTGCTGGTGTAGAGTATGAAATGGATCATGATCAAGAAATGGATGACTCCCCAAGTATGGATGAGACTCCAAATATAGAAGCTCAAAAATTTTATGAACTATTAGATGCTGCCCAAAAACCATTATGGCCTGGATGTAATAATCACACTGAATTATCTTTTGCTGTTATATTTTTGACAATTAAATCAGAGGGAAACATATCTCAAAGATCTTGTGATCAAACATTAGCCTTTATGAAAGAGACTCATCCTGCTGGTAATCTTATTCCTAAAGATTTCTATAGGGCCAAAAAATTAGTCTCAAAACTAGGTTTAACTGCAAAAAAAAATTGATTGTTGTGTTGATGGTTATATGTTATTTTACACTGATGAAGAAATGCAGTTAAAAGAATGCAAATTTTGTCATAAACCACGTTTTCAGGTACAAGATGTTGGTAGAGGTAAATACAAGGAGGTTCCTATCAAGAAAATGCATTATTTACCTCTCATTCCTAGGCTTAAGAGATTATATGCCTCCTTGAGTTCTGCTTCACATATGAGGTGGCATCATGAAAATAGATGAGAACCTGGGGTGTTGTGTCATCCATCTGATGGTGAAGCTTGGAAACATTTTGATAAAATACATCCTGAATTTGCAGCTGAACCAAGAAATGTAAGGTTAGTCTTATGTTCTGATGGTTTTTCACCTTTTAATAATTCAAATCCACCTTATTCTTGTTGCCGGTAATTGTCACTCCTTACAATCTTCCTCAAGAATTATGCATGACTACTCCTTTTATGTTTTTGACATTGATTATTCCTGGGCCACATAGTCCAAAAGGTAAAATAGATGTTTATTTGCATCCATTGATTGATGAGCTAAAACAATTATGGAATGGAGTGTTGACATATGATATTTTAAGAAAACAAAATTTTATGATGAAAGTTGCATTAATGTGGACTATTAATGATTTTCCTGCACATGGAATGTTGTCGGGTTGGAGTACATCAGGGAGACTAGCATGCCCATATTGTATGAACCAATCAAAGGCTTTTAGATCAAAAAGTGGTGGGAAAGTTTCTTGGTTGATTTTCATTGTCAATTTTTGCCTATGAACCATTCATTTAGAAGAAATAAGGATGCATTCTATAAAGATCGAATTGAAAAGTCTCAACCTCCACATTTTTTGACTGGGAATGAACTATGGGAACAAATTCATATTTTCCCAAAAATAACTGAAGTTGGTCCTTGTATATGTGATGGACATTGTGAGTCTCATAATTGGACAAAACAAAGCATCTTTTAGGAGTTGCCTTACTGGAAAACCAATTTGATAAGACATAATCTTGATGTAATGCATGTAGAGAAAAATGTGTTTGATAATATTTTTAACACAATGATGGATATAAAAGATAAGACCAAAGATAATGTCAAGGTGAGAATGTACTTAAAGGAATATTATAAGCATAGAGAACTAGAACTACATGTGCAACCTAGTGGAAAAGTCTTAAAGCCTAAAGCAAAGTTTGTTTTGTCCAATGAACAAAAAAATGTTGTTTACAAATAGATCAATGAGTTGAAAATGCCAGATGGGTATGCCTCAAATTTGCGTAGGTGTATAAACTTAGATCGACGGAAGTTGTTTGGAATGAAAAGTCACGATTGTCATGTGTTAATGGAGATGTTGTTACCTATTGTTTTTCGTGCAATTCTCTATCAAGTGTGGAATCCTATAGCTGAATTAAGTAAGTTTTTTAAGGATTTGTGCTCAACAATTTTGAGTGTGGATGATTTGTTATTAATGGAAAAGAATATCATCATGTAAGTTGGAGCGAATATTTCCACCTGGATTTTTCAATTCCATTGAGCATCTGCCTATTCATTTACCTTATGAAGCAAGAATGGGAGGTCTTGTTCAATACCGATCGATGTATCCATTTGAAAGGCAGTTGTTTAGTTTATTTAATGTACTCAATTTTATATCTTATTTATGGGTTTGGTAGTTAACAATATGATTTTGAATAGGTACTTGAATAGGTTGAAATGAATGGTTAAAAATAAATTTCATGTAGAGGGATCTATTTGTAAGGCATACTTTCTCATTTCTGTTCATATTATTTTGAGCCACATGTACAATCAATGAGAACTAAAGTTGGTCGAAATGATTTTGGAGGTCAAAATGACACGAGTCAAAAAAGTCTATCAGTTTTCAATCATGTTGGTCGTCCAGCAGGTATTTGCAAGAGTCGTTATTTGAATGAGAAAGAATTAGCTGCTGTGCATTTACATGTCCTGCTTAATTGTGAGGAAGTTCAGCCATATATTGAGTGAGTAATTTAATTTTGTATTTCATTTATGTACTTTGTTATAATTTTAATGTAAATAAGAATGCATAAAATTACAGGCATTTTGTGCAATATTTGGAAGCATCTATTCCAAATATAAGTAGAATTGATATTGATGGGAGAATTGCATCTGAATTTTCATTTTGGTTTCGAACATATGTAAGTATTGCACAATGTTATCATTACTAATATTATTAATTCTAATATTGTTATTTATGGGTATTAGTTTTGATTTTGGTATTATTATTTATAGGTTCATCATAGAAATAATCTAATACAGAATCAATATTTGCATCACTTGGCATGGGCCCCCCAAAAAAAGGTTGATACTCGGCCCATATACTTTGTGAATGGTTTCAAGTTTTAGACAGAAGTGTGGGGTATTGGTAAAAAAATAATCAATTGCGGAGTTTGTGTGAAAGGTGATGATGAAAAATATTATTATGGTATTGTCAAAGAGATTATGCAAGTAGAATACTCAGGAGAACCAACCAAACAATTAGTGTTATTTAACAGTGAGTGGTTTGATAATACCATTAATCATGGTATGAAAGTTCAACCCCAATATGACATTGTGGAGGTTCATTGTTGTAGAAGATATTCAAATTTTGATCCTTTCATATTTGCAACAAATGCAATTCAGGTATATTATGTACATTATCTAGAAAAAATAAAAGAAAAGGTTGATTGGTAGGTCGTCATTAAAACCAAACCACGATGTACAGTTGATGATCGATATACATTAGAGGTTGCTTATCAAGAGTCAACAACTAATGTTAATACCACAACAAATGAGGAGCTACTTAGTCATTTGGTGGATGAAGAGGAGTATGAGGAATTAGATGAAATAGATGTGAGAGTTGTTCAGAATTCAAAAGAAAGTGAGCAATTTGAAGAGGAAGAAGAGTATAAGAAGAAATTGTTTTTGAAAGTGAATTTGAGTATGATTCTGAAGATGATGAAATCTTACATCAATATAAACTTGATGATGATTTTTATGATAACAGTGATGTTAGTGACGAGTAAGTCGCTTTCTTTTTGTTGGTGTAAAGGTAAGGTATTATCAGTGTTTTTGTTTTACTATTTTCTTTATTGTTTCATTATGTTTTGTTGATTTCTACAATTTGTTAACTTTTGAGTTGTGAGAAAATATCCAAATTATGGTTATTGCAGATGTCAAACAAAAAGGGTAAAGAAGTTGCTTTTACAAACCATCCGACCAAACAACGTTCAAAACGTCTTTCACAAATTATTTCATTATTCAGCACATCTCAGATTGCATCTTCACCTTTGGTAGAAGGAGTACAATCAACATATTCACATCCACCTCCTATGGATGAAAGACTTAATCTTGGATCAAATGAATCTGATTCTACATCAAATGAAACCTGTTTGCATCAAAGTCAAATGACAATGATGTCAAGCCAATATTAAACCTTGATGGACAAGGGTATATATATTAATTTTATGGCTTATTTTAGTTCATTATAATTATTGTGACTTTTTATATTTAATTTTGTAGATTCTTACCTTCACGCCCCGCAGCTAATGGGATTAGTGATATCTTCAAAAGTCATTATACTGATCCATGGACATCATGGAAGAAGATACCAATTAGAACAAGGGACATGTTGTTTGGAGAGTTATTGGTTGATTTCATATAATTAACTTTGATTAATTTTTAGTTTAGTTTTGATATCTATATTAAGTCTTACATATGATTAACTTTCTTTCTTTGTTAATGTAGAAGAAGTTTTCGATTTGTCCACCGGATCATAGGTGGGCAAGAAAGAATTTTGAAATGCGAGGTTCTAGAATCATGAAAAATAATCTGAATAAGGCTCGACAAAACAAGAGTAAGCCAAATTGGATTGGAAATAGTACATGGGATATATTATGTCAGCAATGGGCATCTAAAGCATTCAGAAAGAAAAGCATAATTGGGAAAGCAAATCGAGTCTCTGATTGTGGTGGTTTTGAAGGGTCTCTTCACACATGTGGCTCTATTACCACATCTCAGCATAGATATAATATGGTAATTTGTTTTCCTAACTATTTTCTTTTTATAACATGGATATTGTGCATAATTTTACCTGTGTTTTTTTAGACAAAGATGAATGGAATTCCTCCCACTATATCAGAATTATTTCGTCGCACACACTAACGATGTAAGGACAACTCTTGGGTGGATCAAAGATCAGAACAAGTAAATGTAATGAATTATTATCTTTTATTCACTTTTTTGTCAACACAGTGATAATGGCTTTAAGTAGACTTAGATATATTTATGTTCTTAGATATATTTGTGTTCTCTTTAGTCCACTTTTTGTTTGCATGTGACAATAGTCATGAGATATCATAGAAAATTCGACAATAAAGTTTAGAGAAGCATTAAATCAAGTATACTCAACCAAAAATCGAATGATGAAAAATGCCAGATTAATTCATTAGATTGCATTATATAATTGTGATGTTAATAGTCTAGAAGAATTATGATTGTACTAGTATATTTTTTTTCTTACTCTTTTATTTTGGTTTATTTAAAACCCTTGTGAATTATGGTGTTAACAGAAAGAATTTACACACAAGTTTGAAGAACTAACACAGAGTGCATCCTTACAAAGAATTCCTCCACCAAATGAGTTAAATATCTGGTGTGATGTAGCTGGAACCAAGAATGGGAGGATATATGGTCTTGGAATAGAATCAACCGTGATTGGAGGTAGGCCTTACTATCATGGCTCATCTTCTTCCTCAAATGGGTGGATAAAAAGTCAAGAGCTTTATGAACTTAGAAAAGATTTGAAAGAAGTTAAGAAAGAAAGAGATGAGCTTCAAATCAAAATTGTAAATATTGACAAGCTTTTTGAAGAAAACAATGCAATGATTCGACAATGGATGGATAATATTAATCGTCAATCTATGCCACCAAGCTTTGAGGAAAATGAAGATGAAGATGAAACACAACCACCCAATCAACCACTCGGTTCTCATCAAGGTGATTTCATTACACTATTTTTTTTGTTAGTTTATCATTCGTTATCTTTGTTGTTGGTTTAAATATGAGTAATTTGATTTGTTTTTGCTATTCTATTCCAAAAACCTAAAGCTCTTATTTGATTATCTATTCCACCTATGTATGCATTTTGCTCTCTACCCGTAAGCTAAGTTGATGTTGTAATGGTTTGCTTGAGGTTTCAATAGTTGGGCCCATTCCATTAATATGTACAGGCATTTTCTTAAGAGATTGAAACTAGTTTCACTTGATAATCCATTTTTATGTTTATTGTAAAGGCAATATAGTGTTTAGTTTCATATGATTATTATTAACTAATGTGATTTTAAATAAATTTTGAGCTATTTAGTTTGACCATAATGGCCACTTCTGGTGGAAGCATTGCTTTTCCAGCATCTCAATATTTTCAGGCAGCTTCTTAACTCATGTTGAGTATAGTGAAGATACTAGTCGTATTTATGTCGTAGTTCAAAGATACTAGTTTGTTATTGTCACTGAGAAGTCTGATTTTTTATGCTTGCACGGAAAATGTTGAGGTTTAATATAATAGTACGATATTTTTTAACATGAATTGGGTTGCAATTTTTCTGAAATGGATTATAATTGACATTGAGAAAGTTTAGTTTTCATTAAGTTATATCTTATTATAATGATTATACAATCTTAATTGGTGTATCAGTCTTCATAAATTACTATCAGACTTGTTGATGGATGAATCATCATCAAATTACTCTTAATATGCAAAGGTTCTAGTTATAAGTTATGGTTCTGTTTAGGGGTAAGATAATAAATAAAATAGCAACAATGAGATTTAATATTTAATGTTGTGGGAGTTTTAATTTCTTTATATTAATTTTTATATATTTAAGATGGATAATTATAGCCGTTTTTTCATTGCTTTTTATATTATTATTAAATTATATTGTTGTTATGGTTACTGTTACTATAAATTACATCAGGATAACCTTATATTTTTATAAGAATTCTATAACAATTTTGTATACTAGTAGATTATAGTGGAGACTAATATACATGTTACATTGCAGGAAAGGAAGAAGTATGTGGTCCAATGAAAAAAGAAAAAGTTACAATATCAAAATAAAATAAACCGTTGTTATTTCAAAGTTGAATTTTCTTGTTAATATTGTGCTATTATGGGATGTAATAGTGGATCATTTTCTATATTGACTTAGAAACCTTTTCTTTGTATGGTACTTGTTAACATTGTTCTATTATGAGATGTAATAGTGTATTATTTTGATATAATGATCTATTTTTTCACATGGTTATAACCTAAATTTTTTTATTTCTTGTATGAAATTAAAAAATAATTTTACTTTTCTATTCTAATTTATTTTAACAAGAAAAAATATAATATCACAATTTTAATTATTAAAAAATATAATATTATCATTATTTAGAGACCAATATAGTGATCATATTTTGGTATTTATATATTTGGTCACTAAATTTATTTCAATGAGATTAGTCATTAAATTAGTTTCAATGACATTGATCACTAAATTGGTCACTAAATTGATTTTAATAAAATTAGTCATTAAATTGGTTTCAATAAAATTGGTCACTAAATTGGTTTCAATAAAATTGATCACTAAATTGGTTTCAATTAATTGGTCACCAAATTGGTTTCTAAATCAGTATCTAAATTGGTATCTAAAATTAGCTACCAAGGTTTTAGTCACCAACTACTATTGGATTCTAAATTAGTCTCTAATTAAATTAGTGACCAATTTTATCATTTTAGTGACTAATAAATTGGTTTCTAAAAGCAATTTTTCTTGTAGTGCTCAAAATCCAAAATCTTCATTAAGGACCAAGAAGTATGGAATTATAATTAAGGATAACATACCAGGATTACTCTTATGAAAGCCAAAGTTGAAGAATTAATGGAGGACACAATGACTAAGTTCATCCATGCTCCAAATAGAGGAATCCAAGGTGTGGTGGAGTTGCAGTCATACCACACCTTGGAAAGCCTAGTCTACCTAGCTACTAGGTGGAACTCTAACTCCAAAAAAAGAAGAAATAAAAGAAGCATCATTTTTCTTCTCTATATGTTACTAGGTGGAACTCTAACTCTAATCCTACTTTTCTTCTCAGCGTCATTTTTCTTTTTATAACCATAAAAAGGAAGTGGAGCATGACGAATCTAAGTTCACCTCTCATCACCATCATGATTATTTAACCTATCTCTAAGTCTCATTCTCACTTTAAACATACTAAAAATACTAGATCTATGAAATGGTAATTTTGTTTTGGAGATGGACATGTTTCAAACCAATGTCCATCTAAAAGGGTAGTGTTATTATTAAAATAAAAACAGGTTGAATATGAACACTCTTTTATTTCGTCTTTTCCATTTGTATCTTATTTTTCTTCTTCTTCACAAGCTTCTAATGAAGGTAACTGTAAAATATCCAAATATAAAGGAAGATGATGAAAATAAAAATATACTTAACAAATTTTGTTTCTCTTAAAGAATCAGTACCTTCAAAAAGGAAAGAACATCAAGTAGATTTCAAGACAAGAAATTTTTTTGGGAATGAAGAACCACCAAAAACAAATTTCTTTTTAAAAGAGATAAATGATGTGATATAAAAATGAACTCTTTAAACAAAAAACAGCTTAGAAAGGGTTTCTCAAGAAGACAATTTAAAACATAAAAAAAATCTAAAAATATAGAAGAAAACCTATCATATGACAAAAATAACTTGAAAGGAGACATACATTAGAATATTTGTTTCGGTAATAAAATAAGACTAACCTAAGTTAAAATAACAAACCCTAGCCGCCAATATGTAAAATAATGTCTCACTTTCAAACATAGTAGAAAGAATGTGGCTCTTTATCTTATAAGAAGAGACCACACATGGCTTGTAAAATCACCTTTACTAATCTTGTTTAGCTACCCTATCTCAAAATATGATACATAATATATAAAACTAAGGAATGAAACAAATTAATTCCAATACTTGGAAATAAAGTAGTAACAGTTACAAGCAACACATGATTGTACTTTTACATCTAAATCTTGAATATCAATACGTTACCGTAAATTGTTACCACTCATGAATCTCCATGGATACATAGAATAAATAGCACAATATTATTTTTTTACTTCTAAATGAAAGGAGGTAGACCACAACAATTACTTACGATTTCTGCTTTGACTTCCCCAACAAGGAAGGTGTTGCCTAATTCCCTTCTATATTCTCCCCGTGTTTCAAAAGAAAATCTGCAACATACCAGCAAAGTTTTCCTATAACCAAGAGTATTTTAACTGATACTTCTTGTATCAAGAGGACTAGTTTCATTAAAAAATAAATTACAAATATGTGAAGTTTCATACCGATTAAGTGATCACAGGAAGAGTATCACATACAGTCTTTCTTCTCTTGGTTGCGAAAAGTTGTTCCCAATTTTCTTTATCCCAACCTCCAATTTTAGCTCCATTTGCTCTTGGTTGTGACTCAACATTATAGAAGATTTCCTTGCTACTATTACTCACCAACTTAAACACACATGATGTCCCATATACCGGAAAGACCCCACACCCTTTTATGGTGTCATTATCACCACTAAATTCAAACGTAAATGTAATGCTATTAAAAGGACCATCCACTTCATTTTTTCCACCAAAATTGCTAACATCATGATACAAAAACAACAAATGATCTGAAATTAAATTTTCGCAGCCTATAAACCTACCAATATATCTTCTTGATTGACAGAACAAGAAAACTGATGATCTGACATGGGTCCCTTAGCAATAATGATGCCAAAAATGTATCCCCACAAGTGAGATTTAGGAAGAGAAGGAATAGTTATTAAACTCTCTGTTGCATGAAACCCACAATTATCTGTGACGTGGTCTGATAGAAAGATGAAATAACCACCTTCAAAGGACACAGGATTGTAGGGTATGCAATTTTGTAAGATGTGTAGTAACACTAGCTCCTGTGTGATGTTTTGCTCTAGAGAAAGGCAATTAAAGGCACTTACCTCTTTCAGTGATGGTGGAAGCTCTGGCACAGACACAAGTTTCCAACAATCATTTATATAAAGTTCTCTTAAGGATGGTGGAAGCTCTAATAGAGATACCAGTTTCTTGCAAGCATTTAACCAAAGCACTCTTAACATTGAAAGGCTTTTGATACTTGCAGGCAAGCACTCTATATTTGTTCCACGTAGGTCTAACTCTTCTAAAGACAACAAGTGACCAATTGATGATGGCAATTCACATATAGCAGTGTCGGGTAACTCCAAAAGTGTCAATTTCTCTGATACCACTGAGAATTCTCTGAGATATGAACAACCAACGAGTGTTAGTACACGGAGAGATTTTAAATGAACATTGAAGTTTTCAATATGTCTACAGCCACTTAAGTACAAATGCGTAAGCTTGGGGAGAGATATCATTGGTGACAACAATTCACGTATAGCGGTTTGAGTCAAGTCCAAATGTGTCATCTCCTCTGATGTCACAGATAATTCGTTAAGAGATGAACAACCTCTGAGTCTCAGTACACTAAGAGATTTTGAATGAACATTTATGCTCTGAATGGCTTTGCAACCACTTAAAATTAAATATTTAAGCTTTGGAAGGGATAAGATGGATGGATGAAGCTGACATAAGCTTTCACAATCATAAAGGGACACTTTTTCAAGCTTTTCCGCCATAGATAAGTCTGGAATCTCGGTCAAGTCTCGAGAGTCATCAAGGTCAATTGTCTTCAAATTCACAAGGTTCTGTAGCAAGAAAGAAACACCACATTGTTAAACACTAATTATATTCATAACTGTTAGGTTCACAGACTGTAGCTGTACACATTATTACGTATAGCCAAATTCATACCTGAACCCCATCCCAAAGCTTTTTAAGCTTGCTATTCCACATGTGAAGCTCTACAAGTTGTTCAGCACAAAAGTTTGATGGCAAAGACTTAAGACAGAATCCTTCCCACTCAAGGTACCTTAATGTATAAGGCAAAGATTCAATACCATAAGGAAGGTGCACACTATATCTGCAACCCCATTTTCGTCCATGGATTCTAAGAAATCTCATGTTAGTCATCTTTGCAAGGGAATCACAACTCAAATATAAATCTCCAGCTAATTTCTCCAAATCCAAAATTATGCCTTCAACAAAATCAGTCCCCTAACAAAAAAATTGAAATAGTAATTAGCAAGTCTATCTTACTAGCAACATTCTAAAACGATACAAGTATTATCAAATTGAAGCAATTCCATCGTATCGTGTACTTACCTTGTTATATTTCAAAACATCATGCACTTCCTCATGTTTCCATAACCGACTTCGCCTTCCAAGGTCTTTGATAGACTCTTGATGAACAATTTCCCAGCCCATTTCTTGTATCAAGTCATGTATTTTTATGTGATTATAATTTGAAATTGTTATGAGACTTTTATCTAAAAGTGCTTCTATCCCAGATGCTGCAAAGAAATCACAAGCCTCCAGAATATTTGTTACCCTATCTCTTTCCCATCCTTTGAAGAAGCATACAATGTCTAAAAATATGTCCTTTTGAGAGCGATCTAGGCAGTCATAACTTAATTTTAGGACATTATGAATTTCAATATTTGGAATCTTTTGGAGTTTTCTCAATTCACATTCCCATACCACTTTGTTTTTTTTACGTAGACTTGCACCCAAAACTTTTAGAGCCAAAGGAACACCTTTGCAATACGAAATTGCTCTTTTTGATAAATCTTCATATCCATCTCTGGGTTGTTTTTCTCCAGAAACAGTCAAACAGAAAAGTTGAAGAGAGTGATATGAGCTCAATTCTTCAACCTGATATATTTCATCAACTACAATAAGTATCTGCTTATTTCTAGTTGTAACAATGACTTTACTTCCTGGTCATAGGAAGTCGTATTCTAGAATTAGCTTTTCTAGCTGCTCTGAGGTAGCCACATCATCAAGAACAACAAACACGTTTTTACGTTGAAGCCTCCTCATGTCAAAATTTTCAATCCCATGATTTTTATTCTCTAACAACTTCGATAAAAGTTCATCACGTAAAGCTTCGAGCTTGTCTGATTTTTGCCTTATATTAGTTAGGACACAACGACGTTCAAACTCACAAGACAATTTGTCATATAAAGCAATAGCAAGAGTGGTCTTACCTATGCCGCCCATGCCCCATATTCCAACGGTTCTAACTTCACTGGAACCAACTTTTAATAACGATTCAATCTGTTTAAGACTTTTCTCAATTCCAACTAGTCCTTTAGGTTGGTTTGGGTATCTAGGAGTCAGTTTTTGTAGAACATCTCTAACGACGTCCTTAATGAATTGAGATTCAATCCTGCCAAAGGAGAAGGGAAACAAAGAAACAAATGTGTTATAAGTGTAACATATTGAAAAGGGAAAAAAGAAACAGATCTACAGAAATGATTATACATAACCTATATTCGATATGGTAGAGTGGTAGACTATAAAGCTCGGACATGCAACACTTATCACTAAATTCATTTTATTTTTAATATTTGGCTAACCTTGCTCATAAATAATTTTTTAATATAAATTTTGATTATCAATCTATATAATTCATAGTGTAATATATAGATCCGTATTACTGTATTGTAAATTTTGGAGATTATAGATGTTGTGTACACGTGTCGTGTCCATGTTAGTGTTCGTGTTAGTAGAAAATGAATATATATATATATATATATATATATATATATATATATATA
>Ga0209489_105516_pt1 | contig 21815 bp, 10 predicted proteins | sample SiratrowhiteBW_FD_187527 | JGI IMG/M metagenome (GOLD analysis project Ga0209489, IMG submission 187527) | Root nodule microbial communities of legume samples collected from California, USA - Siratro white BW (SPAdes) (version 2) | ecosystem: Host-associated > Plants > Roots > Nodule | place...
ATATATATTCATAACACAAATTATTTTTGCACTGTAATCCAATTATAATAACTGGGCATGGTAAACTTATTAACATTTACAATAACCATTTTAATAATCATATGAAGTCTGGTTTTTTATTAACTGAGTGAAGAAAATTTTGACACCAACAGTGTATGTAAGGTAACCTCCAATTTTGAATACAAAATTAATAAAAAAAGTCAATTTTAATTAAAAATCAATATGAAAAAAATATAAGTAGTAAACAACAAATTTTTTTCCATAAAAAGAAAACTTCAAAAGCCAATAAATTATGTTCGGAGTATTTTAAACTTAAATAAATATTTCATTACAATTGTTTTATTATATATATTGTAAATTTCCATCCTTATAAATAATAAGGATACAACTAATATTACATGTACCCCTAATTTAATATAAAGAAATTAATCCTACACTTCACACACTCTCTCTCTCTATATATATATTATTTGTGTAGTATTTAATTTTTTATATTCTTGAACGTATTGTTTGAGAATTTCATAAGGACACATTTATGGAATAGACTTCAAGAATATATGTCTCTTCCGTATTAATATATTTATTTTTTAAGGAAAAATATATAAGAATTAAAAAATTTAAGATTTTATCACTTTTTCACGTTATAAACGTCCAAACTTGTTATTAAGATATATCAACTATTGTTATATTATTTGTGAAATGAAAAAAATTCGATATTAATATAATCAAGACATAATTCTTAACATAAAACATTAAGATAATAAGTCTACGATTCTTTTTCTTTATATATTATTTATCTTACTCATTTTATTTTACTTCTATTGTCCTTAGTTACGTTATTTAGAAATTTATAGATTTCTTTCCTTGATGCTATCTATACATTATATTTCTGGTAATTATCATTTACACTAATCTCTTTTCACTAATGTGAAATTAACATTTTACACAAAATTCTAGTTCACATAAAATAGTTATAAAATGAAATGTAGTGATAAAATAACGAAATAATTGTAAAATATTAAAATGTAATGATAAAATATTATACGTAACATAATAGATCCAACTAAATATCAATTAATATAAATTTTAATAACTTTCATATAAGTTTAATTCAACTTCATAGAATCAACTTAATAATCTAAGATTTGAATCTATATATTATAAGTCATTCCTAACTAATATAAAATCTTCATTAAATATTATTATATATGTAATTTAGTGTGAACTTTAATATTAAATGAATGAATTTAGATGATTATTTCTAAGAAAAGGAATTTAATTTTTTATTGTGATTTTGAAAAAAGGATTGACATTGATTTAATCTACACACTTTTTTATTTATTAAAGTTAGATTTTAATTTTTTGAGATAACATTTAAAAGAATATATTATTATTATTATTATTATTATTATTATTATTATTATTATTATTATTATTATTATTATTATTATTATTATTATTATTATTATTATTATTTTTTGTTTTTAAATATATCTTTTAAATTTACTTTAAAAAGAACTTTCTTACTAATAAAATAAAAACTTTAACAACTCTAAATTTTCGCCCACTTCACACAAAATGTTGTCTATTTGTTATTCTCTAAACTTCCAAACTTAATAGAGTCTTATAAAAAAAAATACCATGATATTTTGACACTCTTGCGAGTTATTATATCCATTTGACATGGTTACATGGTAAAATTAATAATTTTTTATTCACTTATGTTTTTCACATAATCATATTTGCTTTTCGTTTTTCACTTGGATTTCAAAAGGACTTATCAGTAGACTACATATTAAAACAGAAAAAACCACTTAAACTCTCTTACTTTCCATCACATTATAACTATATTTTTCAAAATGAGAGGAAGCATGAACACACTTAAGTTCTTATTTCCATATCTGTTAGACAAGTTTAAAAGTACTTATCAACAAATCATATATCAAAACAGAGAAAACCATATGAACTATATTAACTATATTTTTTTTAAAACTAGAGCAACATATTTGTAAAATGAGTTCCAAAGTCGTTTTTCTCAGCAAACCACATACCAAAATAGAGAAAACTACCTTAATGTGAGTGTCATACATTTTAAAAGAGTTTTATAATTTTCTGGAAGTACTTCCACTTTGACAAAAGTACTTATCAACAAATCACATATCAAAACAAAGGAAATCACGTAAGTCCCACAACTTACTAAAATGATTTTTTTTTTCTACATCATGCTATCAAATGGATCATGCTATCAAATGGGAGTACATTTAAAAACGGTTTCAAAATACCATTTAAAAAAAAATACAAGCGATATAATAAAAAAGACTAAATTAAACCACTCTTAACAATTTATTAATGTATGTAAGGATAATAGTATTGTAAAATTTTCCATTTTAACTTGGGTGAATGAATATTATAATGCAACTCAAATTATTGCTACCAATTAATTTTAGCATATATTTTAAGATGTAGAAATTATTTCCAGCAAAGTCTTGAAATCTTGTGCTGATTTGCCTTCAGGGCTAGCTGCATCTTGAACAGTCTGTTTCATCTTACGAGCATTGTCTCTGATCTTCTTTCCCTCTTCCTTCACCAGAATCAGATTCAACTTTTCAAGAAATTCCTTTTTCAAGAACGCCTTAAAATCCATTACCACTCCAATCTCCCAAACATCCTCCACCATTCTTCCGGCAATCCCTTGATCTCCAAAGAAAGGCCTGCAGATCATAGGAACCCCACCAGAAACACTCTCAATCAAAGAGTTTGCTCCACAGTTAGTCACAAAAACTCCCACCGAATCATGTGCCAAAACTTGGGTTTGTGGAGCCCAAGACACTATTTTCCCACGCGTCTTGGTCCTCTCAGCAAACCCATCTGGCAAAGCACCCGCTAGACCTTCCATGCGAGACCACAGAAACGGAATCTCACTTTCTTCCAATACCTCCGCCACCTCCTGAGCCTCATACGGAGGCAGTGCCACCACAGTCCCAAAGCAAATATAAGCCACTGATTTAGACCTCATGGTATCCAACCATGGCAAGCAACCGCTTGGATCATTGGCCGATGTGGGCAATAGCGGGGAGGGAAGTGGAACAACGTAAAGTAAAGACTGCAATTTGGATCTCATGTCCTGAACGAACGAAGCTGGGTCTAACTCCTCAAAGAAATTCATAACCACTGCCTTTGCTTGAGGTAGCACCTTCCCTAGTGAAACCAGTGTCCTTGAAAACACTGTCTGTCTTCTTCCAGCAATAAGCAGGTCCTGTGGCATGTCTTCAACACGCAACTTGGACAAACCTGGAACCAAATCCAAGGGTGTGTCTCCACTATGGTATGCAAGCTCAACTATCGAATCAATGTAAAAATATATAGAAAGTGAGCATGACATGGGAGGCCAGAATGCAATCCAAGGAACGTTGAGGTTCTGAGCCACGTGGGAAGAATAGGGTAAAAAAGCATCGGCAATGATGCAGGTAACTCTCTTGTTTGTGCTTGCTTGCGCCATTTTTATACCCTGATGTAAGTTCTGAGGACCCGTTAGGAGAAAAAGATTAACTTTTTCAATTGGGTGGTTGGCTAGAGCTGCATGACCCGCGTGGATTCCATCACTTATGACGAAGGGCTTGATGTTATCTGGGATGTAAGGTTGTGGGAAATGGGATGAAATAGATTTCTCTGTGCAAATGAATGAGAACAAACAGTTTGGGGAGGCTTGAGCTAGTTTTAGAACAAGGTTTAAAAGAGGCAAAGAGTGGGTGCCGTAGGGGAAAGCAAAGACTGCGACATGTTTGTTTTCCATTGAGTTTGACATCAATGCCTAACTCCAGGTAACATTCAAGATGATTGAATGAATGAAGGCAAATATGGATTTGGAAATTACCCATCCTCCAAATTCTGCCAAACACGTTCATGCACTGTAACCGTTGTTCGGACGATTCGGATCTCCAATACTTCTTTTCAATTTCATTTCAATCAAAATACTTACATTTCTAAAACAAGGCAATCACTACAAAACTTCTCAAGGATGGATTTCTTTATTTATAATAATCATAAAAGTCGGAACATTTCACTCTCTTAATATTTTTTTGTCTTACTGCGTGTTGCTGTCCACTCCAAATTTGGCTTATTATCAAAGACATCATAAATCTAATATTGAAATAGTTTAATTACTTAATTTTAGTTTATAAATATTAAATGTTATGAATTATGTATTTCTGTGTGTTATAAATATTACTGAATTGAAGAGTTTAACTTTAAATACTAAAATTTACTAGTATTATTATTTTCTCTCCATATATTAATTATTTAAGGATAATTTAAAAAATACATTAAATTTACAAAAAGAATTAATACCACTAACTAAATAAATATTTTTTAATAAATATTAATTAGTTTTAACATATAGGGATGAAATACCCAGTAAAAAGTTAAATATAAGATACGATACACTATATTATTATTATTATTATTATTATTATTATTATTATTATTATTATTATACGATTGTGCTATTTATATTGATAATTTAATTTCTGTATTAAAAAAAGTTTCCATTGAAATAATATAAAATTAAAGTATTAATACTAGACTTAAATTAGTTTATCCCTTTTAATACTTTAAAATATTTATTATTTGTATATTTAAAAAATTTGGGAATTTTCTAGAAGAACAAGAATTATTTGCTTATACTGATAGTGATTGTGTGAGACCTTGAAGATGAGAAATACATTTGGTTATGTTTTCTTTTGACTCTTGGTGATTTCAATGGTTCCAAATAAATAACACGTGACTATTCTATCAACAAAAGAAAAATTTATAGCAATTATTTTATAGAAAAATTTTGAAACATCTCGATCACTGTCAGGTTGGTGCTACTCTGATGTTTTATGATAGTGTTTCTATGGAAAAGTTCAATAAATATATATATATATATGTCAAATTTCATTTCCAACACCTACGAAAGGCATACTTGAAATTTCTAAAATAAATTGCTGCAAAAACATACAATTTAATAGAGGAGTTGTCGACTGAATTAAATATTTTTAGTTTAGAACATTTTTTAGAAATTATATACTTTTGTTTTATTTGTTTCCGTCATTCTGATTTCGCACAACTAGGAATATATTATTAGATCTTGGTTGTTGAACTATTTTCTAGAAATTTAGTTGTAGAGATAAGTTTATAAAATGAACTATTTTCATTTGTGGAGTAATAAGGGCTTAATCATGTTTCAATCCTTTTGAGCCGTATCCAATCTTAATGAGTTAACACATCAAGATGGTAGGGAAGCAGTCGTCCATACATAAATTTATTCCCTCTTTGTGTTGAAGGTTGCTAATGGATAATGGCTTCATAATTATTGAAGTCCCACTCGGATTGCTCAATCTGCTGCAACCGTATCTACCTGGGGTATTCTAGAGTTTTCTTTGCCATTTTGTTAACTCCTTTCGGTATCACGCAGGTAAAAATTGAATGTCTGATTATTTTTCACATTTTTGTTTACTTTTTGTATCTTAAAATTATCAATAAATGATATGGTAATATAAACATTTCTTCTGATTTATAAGTAACACAAGCACAATTCACAGTGATACATTTTAGTTCTGAGAAGTAAAGTTAAGAACAAAAAATAAATAAAGTTTTTAATCACCAATGAAAAAAAAAATACATTTATAACATTTTTACACTAATTACTTAAAAAACAATTAAAAAAATATGTGATTAGTTTTCGTAATTTAGTTACTTTTATAAGGAATAAAATAGTATTTCATAATGATTAATCTTCTAATTGCAATTGGCTTTAAAACTAATGTTTTAGATAAGTTGTAAAAGCAGTTGAAGTAATAAAGGATTCTTTTATACCAGTTTTAAAAACAACTTATGTAAATTTACACTGCAAAGATGTAAAGTAATATTTTTTTTACAGTACCGAGACACGCAGGATTAAGAATTCCAACGTCTCGATATGTAAAGAAGAGGAAAATCTGGAACAACGAAAAAGGAAGTCCATGTGCTTTGACACAAGCTCAATATTATTTATAAATATTATAAAATATTATATTTATAAATATTAGTGATTTATTAGCTAAAATATATAATATGGTATTTTTAACCCTCATTTATTAAAATATTATTTTTTTAAGTAAACTATCTTTTGTTCACAATATTTGAAAGAATTAATATCCTCTAAGTTCAATTCTTGTTTGCTAGGCTCACTTAAACTTCACAAATTCTGTCAAACCAACACCATAAGAAAGTAGCTTATTTTCTGCAGAAGAAAAAAGATATTGCAAGAAATTTATCCGAAAGAAATAGGTGCAAATTTTTCTATGAAAATTATTTGGAGAAAATTAATTACAAAAAAATTTCCAGCAATTTTTTTTGGCAAGAAATGCTCGAGGAAAAATTTCCACAAGATGAATTACGAAAAATTCCCGCAAATTTTTCTGTGACTATATTAACTATATAAATATATTGTTTACAAATAAAAATTTTCAAGAAAATTGGCAGAAACTTAAGTATTTCCTGTGGATAGAAAAAATTCACAGGAAATGTTTAATACTATTTTAATAAATAGAATTTTTTGAGAATTTTATTTTGAATTATTTATCGCAGAAAAATAAAAAAAAAAGTTAATATATTATTTTAAAATAATTAAAACAATTTATTTAATAAAATATTATTTTATTCAATTAATTGTAAAAATATTTTAATATACTATTCACTTAATTATCATCAATTGGCACATTGGAAATTTTTTATGTGGGTTTTCGTTGCTTTGTTTATTAAGAAATATTCCATAATTATAGAAGATCTATTTGAGATAAAGGTGTAGCATTCTTTGCCAAAAACTCCAGAATCATTTTTTTTTCTTTTACGTTCTTCCTGATTTAGCTTGTGCAGTTTTTTTCAACTTAATGATAAAGAGTTGGAATTAAATTTTGACCAAATTGATGGACTAATCAATCACAGACACTAATATATTAAACTGAATAGAATTTCCTAAATCAATTCGGATTTATGAGTAAAAAAAACTGTGACAGTATAATCTATATGTTGGGTACATTGGTTTTCTATATGAACATGGCAAACTTCACAATAAACACTACACCAGTGCTCTAAATCTAGAGGATTATTGGGTCTTATACTCGGAAGATTTATCATTAATAAAGTATTTACAGATTATGATTCTATCTCTAATTTAAATTATTAAGATAATGCAAAGTATTAAGATAATGAATTTGTGATTGTTTTTCTGGACTGCTAAACATCTTTATTTTAATTCCAGGTGCAACGTACACTTACACCATGAGCGTATAAGATGAAATAAATGTGAAGGTAGCATCAGTTTGTGGGAAGAAATAAATTTATTTTCTTGCATAATATTGTCAGTAGCTTGACAGACACATATTTATGTCAAACTGCATTTTGGATAGATTTAAAGTATCATTATTAGGAAATAATGATAGTACACTTTGTATTAGTAATTTTTTTTTTTTTTTCTTTATTTTGTTCTGTTAAGGAGTTATAGTTATGGAGAAAAGATATTACATGTTTATTTGGTAAATTTTATTTTTTTATTCTTGTTATTTTGCTTATTTTTTGGATAATGCATAGTATTAATTCAAATTGACTTAAATATAATTATGATTATTTAATTCTTATATTGATTATGAGAAAATTAACAGAACTAAACTTTTGTATTATTTTTTTAACATAATTGATAAGAATTTTTAAATTTTTATTGTAACGCAATTTTCTTTTTCATTTATTAATAAGCAGATTATTAATATATTTGTAATTTTAAACATTAATTATTTTAAAGGGGTTAAAATGTGACTTTTTTTTTTACGTAAACATCACTTTTTTATTTTTTATTTTCCTCAATAGCACTGCTTATTTTTTTAATTCTTCAAATAGCACTCTTTATTATTTAATTCCTTAAATAGTACTCTTTTTTTTTATTTTTTTTTATTTTTTTTTTTTTTTTTTTTTTTATTTTTTTTTTTTTTTTTTATTTTTTTTTATTTTTTTTTTTTATGGTTGTATCAACTGTGTTAGTTTTTTTAAGAGAAGTATGACCAACAGACTTGGACGAATTATGGTGCGACTGTGAAAAATTTCAAAAGTTACACCTACCATTCTCCCATGTGTTTGCAGCATGCAAACATGCATGCCACGATTTTATTATGTATATTTCACTTATGGACACTTTGAAACAAGTCTCTCATGTTTACAAAGGTCTATTTGGTGAACTTAGAAATAAAGATTATTGACCTACTTGCATTGGTCAGATACTATATCCAAATCCAGACATGAAAAAAAATCAAAGGAGGAGTCTATGTCAAGTCATATAAGGACTGATATGGATATAAGAGAACAATAATATCAGTCCAAAAAATGTTCACATTGTCAAATGACCAGAACACATAAAGAAAACATGTCGTTGCTAGAACTTCTACTTCTCGTCATTAATTATATTTTATTTTTGTTATTAATTATTTTATTTTATTCTATTTGTATTATTTTTTAAGAAATTTTAATTCAATTATTTTTATATTATTTTTTATTTAAGTTTAATCAACTAATAATTAAAAATTTTAATAACTCTTTAAAACAACAACATAATTAAAGTAATTGTAAAAAAAATATAAAATAAATAAAAAATTACACAATTGATATACCGTAAAAAAAAATAATGAAAAAACAAATAAAAGAAAAATAAAAAAATGCTATTCGAAGAATTGAAAAATAAAAAATATTATTTCAAGAATTAAAAAATAAAAAGTACTATTAGAAGAAAAAAAAAGTAAAAGAGTGATATTTAAGTAAAAAAAGTCGTTAATATATAAGATCAAAGGTATGTAAAATGAAATCATAATATTTGTATTCAAGCTCGTAGTAGAAAAGTTGTATATGGTTACAACTGTAAAAGGTTTAGGATAATTCAGTAAATTCATCTATTTTTATATTATTTTTAGATTTATATTTTCATTCATACACAAAATATAAAATGCAAAAATAAAATATGTATTGTACAAAATAATATTACATCAAAATAACATATAATTCATCTTTTTGAATCTATTAATGTAATCTATTTTATTTTGTATTAGGAATATTTGAATCACTATTGTAGTGGTTAGTCCCTATAAATGAGTTTCATCTTGATCAACAAAATAACATAAGATGAACTTATCTTAAATAATATTCATTGGTTTAAATTCCAAAGGTCAAACCTCTATATATAATATTTCAAATTGTTATTCATTAATGTATTTATTATATTTGCATAATTTATTTTTTTATGTACTTAATTGTATAAAAAAAATAACAAAAACACAAACTAGTAAGATTATTTTAACTTGAGAAAACAGTTAAATTGTAATTTTGTGAATTTGATTTCTCCGTTTTTTTTTTTCAATTTCAATTCTAAAATTTTAGAAAGTTTATATGATGTATTATACTTCATTATAAAATATTATTTTTGAATTTTCTTGTTCTTTTTAATGACTTTGTTTCTAATTTTCCCTTTTATTATTTTTTTATTTATTAAAATATCGTTAAGTATTTTAGGTGATAAATATTGAATGTTATGAATTATGTATTTCTATCTGTGACAAATATTAGAGAATTGAGGTGTTTAACTTTAAAAACAGAATTTACTACTATTACTTTCTCTCTGTACATTAATAATTTACGGATAATTTAAAAAATACATTAAAATTACAAAAAAAATAATTCTGCTAACTATATTGATATTTTTTAATAAATATTAATTAGTTTTAACATATAGGGATGAAATACCAAGTAAAAAGTTAAATATAAGATATATACACTATATTATTATTATACAATTGTGCTAGTATGATGATAAATTTAATTTCTTTATTACAAAAGAAAAATTCATTAAAGTAATATAAAATTAAAGTATCAATAGTTGACATTTTCTTAGGACACAGTCATGCCAAATTAAAAAGGGTTTTTTTTTTTTTGTTCTCTATCTAACTTCTCTAGTTGGGAATGGAAATGGGAAGTATCATGGAGAGTTAAGAATAGAAGATGATTTATGTGAGAATGGTGGCTGGTTAATTAATATACGTACATGCCATGAGTATCTATCTATCTTTTCAATTCATCAATTCAAATGGTGGTTAGGAGAGAGGCAAGGTGTGGTTAGGAGAGAGACACGGTTACAGTTGAATTGAATTTTGCAAGAATGGTGGTTGGTTTCGCCTTAGAAGCTCATGCAACTTTCCGTTGCCAATTAATGCCCCACAATTATTAATTGGTCAGGATGATAAGAAGTTTATGCTTTGAAATAATATTATTTGTTAAAAATAATTACATTTTTTTAAATTAAAAATAATATTATTTGTTAAAACATATATCTGTCTTAAAGCTTGTATTGTTAAATCACTTATATCTAAAAGTTGAAACTAATATATATATATATATATATATATATATATATATATATATATATATATATATATATATATATATATATATAAATATAGGAATATTTTTTTTTTAATTGTGGTAGGTCTAAAAATTCGTGGACATGGGCTTGAAGAACACGCAAACACATAAGTACAAACACATAAGTACGCAAACACAATTTTTTAGACTTCAAAGAAAACATAGTACAAAAGTTGAGGAATTGCTAAAAGTTGTTCAAGTGAAATTTAATAGTATACTACAACTTGGGACTGGTAAATTAAAGATAATTCGATAATAAATAATTTAAAAATTATATTAAAATTAATATTATTTCAAAAAATAAAATTTAAGTCTAACTTAATTTTATAAAATAAAATTTATACTAATTTATAACCTTCAAATTTCAAATACTTAAATCAACCATAAATACTCCACCGGCTCAACTCCAAATCACTTGCCTTCCCCCAAAGGCTCAACTCCAACATCACTTGCCTTCCCCTGCTTGCAGAACTCAATGGAAAACCAACACGTAGCCGTCATTGCTTTTCCTTTCGGCAGCCACCTTATGCCTCTCTTAAACCTCGTTCTCAAACTAGCTCATGCCGCTCCACACTCTTCATTTTCATTCATTGGCACACACAAATCCAACGCAATCCTTTTTCCCAAACCCCACATCCCCAACAACATCAACCATTACAGCATAAGTGATGGAATCCCAGAGGGTCATGTCCTAGGCAACGACCCAACTGAAAAACTCGATCTTTTTCTCAAAACTGGTCCTCAGAACTTGCACAAGGGAATCCAACTTGCGGAAGCCGACACAAAGAAGAAAGTCACATGCATCATTGCAGATGCTTTTGTGGCCTCTTCTCTCCATGTGGCTCAGACACTCAATGTTCCTTGGATCGCAGTTTGGCTTCCCAATTCATGCTCACTTTCTCTGTACTTTTACACTGACTTGATACGCCGCCACTGTACAAACCATGCTGCAAAGACAACCTTGGATTTCCTTCCCGGGTTGTCTAAGATGCGTGTTGAAGATATCCCACATGATCTGCTCGTGGTTGGAGAAAAGGAGACCATATTTTCAAGGACGCTTGTTTCATTGGGTGAGGTGCTACCTCAAGCTAAGGCAGTGGTTATGAATTTCTTTGAGGAATTGGACCCACCTTTGTTTGTTCAGGACATGAGATCCAAGTTGCAGTCTTTGCTGTACGTTGTTCCACTTCCCTCTCCGCTGTTGCCACTCTCCGACAACGATTCAGGTGGAATCTTGTCATGGTTGGATAGAAAGAGTGGTAGATCGGTGGTTTATGTTTGCTTTGGGACTGTGGTGGCACCGCCTCCACATGAGCTTGTAGCGGTGGCGGAGGCATTGGAAGAAAGTGGGTTTCCATTTCTGTGGTCCCTAAAGGAAGCTGTAATGGGTGGTTTGCCACATGGGTTCGTTGAGAGGACCAAGATGCGTGGGAAAGTGGTGTCTTGGGCTCCCCAAAACCAAGTTTTGGCACACGATTCGATAGGAGTTTTTTTGACTCACTGCGGGTTTAACTCTGTTACGGAGAGTGTCTCGAGTGGGGTTCCTATGATCTGTAGGCCATTTTTTGGAGATCAAGGGATATCTGCAAGAGTGATAGAGGATATTTGGGAGAATGGGGTGATAATAGAAGGTAGGGCCTTCACCAAAAATGCACTGCTGAAAAGCTTGAATCTAATTCTGGTGCAGGAAGAAGGGAAGAAGATTAGAGAAAGTGCTCTAAAGGCAAAGAAGACTGTGGAAGATGCAATTAGGCCTGAAGGCCCAGCAGCAAAGGATTTCAACACTTTGTTGGAAATAATTTCTAGATCTTAAAGCACAAACCCATTTTCAGTATTTTTGTTATCTTATTTCTCTAGAACTTTAATATGTGCTAAGAATAATCTTTTTATTTATGAGGTTTAAGTTACAAGTCATTATAAATTTTGATATCTTAATTATGCATTATTATAAATTTTTGGATTTTAATTAGGGTGATATTTACCTCAAAATTTAACTATGTATCCTCGTTACATAAAACTATAATAAACTTTCCTAGTCTAATGTTTGCTAAATATCAGATTTGTCATTTTGTAAACCACAACAAAACATTACACTTTTAAGCAAAGAAATGATATTTTGATACAGGAAGACTTGTATACAACTTTGGTGACAAAAAATATTAAAGAGGATGGTTAAATGTTATAAAAAATATTAAAATAATAGCTGTAACTGAGTGTGATATAAGTGTAAAGAAAAGGAGGGTTGTCAAAGTATCACGATCTTTCCATGAATCGTGCACTTTATCTTGTCCTTATTGACAATTTACTTTTACGAAGATAAAATAATAATAGTAACATACATGTTGAATAAAATAATAACCTAAATATTATTTTTCAATATCATTCAACCATCTCCAATTTGTGAAACTTATCAAAAAAGAAAACAACAAAATAACAAAATAACCTAAATTCCAAAAAATATTAATCATATGCTTAAAGAAATCGCCAGTAATATAAAGTAATATAAGAGCTAGAAAATAAGTAAAAGAAATCACACTAATGCAAAATAGTGATTCAATATTAGGATATCACGTTGGTTAAATGGAAAATATTGTAAAGAAAAATATGGTGGTATTTTGTTATTATTTAAAGATATATTATATCCATTAATATATAATCAATGTAAAAAGTGTTATATAATATTAATTATAACGATGTAGAAAATATTATAAGAAGAATCATTTGAAAAAAAAGTTGAAAATTTATTATACGGTCAATTATTATATCGATTGTTATAATTGATGTAATATATGATGTATGTTTAAAAAAATTATTTGGCAATTTATTTATTACATCAGTTGTTACAGAAAACAATATAATATAGTAGGTTTAAGGTCGATTATATCGATTATTTAGACATTCAATGTAATATAAATAATATTCTAAAAATTACATATCATTTTTGAACCTAACATCGTTTTCATTTTTCTTCTTTTGCACTTTGTTCTTCGTCACCAACATCATCACTGTCCCAAGTTGATAACATGTCACAACATCACCACAGACAATGTTTCTTTTCCAAGTGATATCATCTCCAACCCGCCATTATCATCGCTATCGAAATTGAAAGTCTCCTATAACAACGACTTTTTTACTTGGCTTATATCTTTCCAGTGTTGTCGTGGGCTTCCATCTCTACCGTGAATCGTGAATGTTGTTTGGTTTCACCTTTTGCCCTTTGTCACTTGTCACTTCTCTTTGCAACATATTAATGATTTTTTTGTAAAATTAATTAAAAATAGTTAAAATTTGTTTTTAATCCAAATTTTTTAGTAGTAACTTCTTTTAGTGTATATTTGATAGTAAAGTCCTTACATTGCATAAAATTATTACAGATTTTGAGTTGACAAAATTTAGGAGCGGAAAAACTTTAAATGGTCATAGCTTTTAATAGAGAGCTCGGGTTGAAACATTTTAAAAAATGAAAATTGTTCAAAATGAGATCCCTAATTTCCAAGATTCCATCATTTACTATTATTTTTTATTTTTTAAGTGTTTTTGAGTTTTTTTTTTTTTTAGATTTTAGCCTTTTACTTCAATACCTACACTTGTTAGAAAATTTTAATTTTTTTATATGGTGTTTCCTTATATTAATTATCGATTTATAAAATCACTACATCTTACATGTTATGGTGACTTTAATTTTCCTAAGTTTTCATTTGCACAAATTTTATATTCCTATGTTTGGAAGACAAAAATTTATTTTCTTAGTATTCTAGTATGTTTGTTACAGGTTTGGATAATAATAAATTTGACATTTTTTTAAAATGATACATATTTCATCGGTTATAAATTGGAACCAATATAATATTTAATTTTTTACATTGGTTGTAGTTACAAATGGTGTATTATGTCTTCCTGATTCTCATATTACATCAATTTACATCAATTGTAGTTATAACTGATGTAAAAAGTCACATATTACATCTATTCTAACTTACAATCGATATAATTTATATTATTTTTTTACTTTTTTAAACGTTCTTTATGTCGATTGTGTTTATAACTGATGTTTATTGAGTATATTTTTATTTCGATTGAAGAACTAATATAAAAAGTTATGAATTTTCTACGTTAATTATAGAACCGATGTAAAAAGCCTCTTAATAATCTTTACTAGTGTCTATTTGGATATTAATGTTTAAGTTAGTTAAAACATTCACATATTCATTACATTATCTAATAAATATGAGAAGTTTTCAAAGAATAAAAAAACATAAACATTTTCTACATATGCTTTCTAACTTCCAAAGGAACATTGATTTAGCATAAAAAAAACTTGAACCATAACTTATAAGTCACATTCCATCTAAAAAAGTTTCAACCTTTCAATAAAGCTTGTTGATTGACAATCATGATAATAATTAATATTGAATAAAATCTCAAAAGTAAAGACATATAAAGTCTCACTAGAACTTCTGTAAATGCCAACATTAACAAAAAGACGTAAACATTATTTAGCAATGTCATCAATGTTGCATTTAATGTAATTAGGGGTTCTTGTTTATTTTTTAAAGAATATTTAGAATTTTTGGGGCATAATCATAATGACCATCAATATTAAAGAATTTAAAGTTCATAAATACAATTAAATATGATACACATAAACAAGGATCTAAATAAAGGGATGTCAACTTTAACTCTAGTAATGACATGTGGGATATATGGAATTATTTCAGCTCATCTAGATACCTTAAAATATATGAATAACTTTTTTTTTCAAAATTTTTTTTTAAGTGATTCAAAGAAAAAATAAATTTTGAAAAGTCATTTTTCACAATCTCTTAGTGGTGTACAACCACATTTTTCTCTATAATTGATACCAAAGTTGGTTTTGATAATTATTTAAGAGTTTGATAAAAAAAAATGTTAAACATTCCCTAACTTTTGCTAAAGGTGTTTCGATAATTAGACTTTTGCTTTTATAAGTGAAAAAATTATGATGCTAATTTTCCTTGAATCAATTGACAAAGATGTTTATAATATAGTTGTTAATGGCATCTCATGTGCCTACTAAAAGCGTTGAAAATGTTTTAGTAACTAAGGATTTAATTCTTGGACTTTAAATGAAAATAAAAAAACACCTTCTAATATGGGAGCAAAAGATATTATTTCTCCAGCCCGAGTTCTATCATATTTCTATTTTTTTTTAAGTTTTTCTATTTTTTTTAAGTGTGAAGAAACATGAGATAATCTTGGAAGTTAATTGTGAAAGAACAGAAGAGGTCAAGCGTGCAAGAAAGAATATTCTAATGAAAGAGTATGAAGCGTGCAAGAAAAAACATTTAAACACATAGTAAATCATTTATTTTTCTTGAAAAAATAATTGATAAAGAGAAGTTTAATATCAAGATTTTGAAAAGTTTAAATAAATCAATGATAACCAAAGGTTACAACTGTATCATAATCAAGACATTTTACTTCAACGAAAATGGCTATTATTTTTGGAAATTTGAGAGAATATATTACCTAAAGATTGAAAGGTTCGAAAAAAGAAAAAAGAAACTTGTTTGAAGTTGATATATAAAAATGGAATTGAAAGAGGAAGATAGATTCAGAAAATTCAAATTGTAGAAAATTTGATCTATTAGTTAAGAAATTCTCAAAGTTCAAGAAGAATAAGAATAAAATAAGACATATCAACATAAAAGAGACTATAAGAAACTATAATAAATATCAACATCGACGTATATATGTTTTTGAATGTAAGAAATAAGATAAAATTAAACCTAATTGTTTTTTGTTCATTATGAAATAACATATTGAAGAAAACAAATATAAGAAACCAAAAAAAAAAAACTTATATATGAGAAGACAATGATAATTCTTCTAATATTTCTAATGATAATGAGGAGGAGGAAAATCTTTGTCCGATGGCTAATTATGAATTTTCAAATAGCAATATAAGTAGTTTTGAATTTGATATATTTAAACATTAATCTATTACTTGATGCATTCAACAAATTACGTGATAAAGTCAAAATAGTTACTTTTCCTAACATTAGACTCAGAAGATTATAAATGACTTAAAAAATATACATTAGTTACAAGAGAAAAATGATAATTTGAAATGTCATATTTAAGCTTTAGATATGATTTACAAGAGTTTTACATTGTTATCTACTTTTCAAATTATAACTATAAATAATAAAAGTTGAAATAATTATTAAGTCAAAGTGTTAGCCTGATCTAAATCAATGTGATCTAAATTAGCTCAATTATGTTTAACTTAAGCTTGATCCGACTCAACCTAACATAAGTCTAGTCTTGCTCGACTTTATATGAGGTTGACACCAACCTATCTTAGCTTGATTTGGGTTTCATTTTGGTCTAACCTAACCTATATTTAATCTAGTCCAACTTAACTTTGGTAGGACATAGTTTGACTTTTACTAAGTTTGACCTGACCTAACCTTGCATGACTTTAGTCTAACCCTACTCACCTTGTACGAGAGTCTAGCTTAACCTAGTGGTATTTTACATGAGTCTAATGTATTCTAATCTTTCATATTTTAAACTAAAACTCACCTTATAATTTTTGATTTACAAAATTTTAAAAAAATGTTAAATCTAAATTTAAGTAATTGGATTGGATTTCAAATCCAAAAATATGAATCATGAGATAATTCTATTAAAATAAATTTAAAGCAATATGGATTTAAATAATTATAAATAGGATTTGGAGATTTGGATTTTTTTCTCCACCCCTATTTCTTCTAATTAATGAATTGGTTAATAGTTACCCATCAAAACCACACAAAAATTATCACTTCATCTCATGTTGATGTGCTCCTTTTCGCTATGGTTAAGAGCTCTCAAGCTAATCTCATCTATAATCTCCTGAACTTATTCATTGAAGCATACGTAGGTTAAAGGTTAGTACAAGTAAATCCAAAATGTTCTTCTCTACTGGGTTTCATGATCAAAGAAGAATTAGTTTTTAAGCATGATCAATATTAAGAGTACAAAGACAATTAGCAAGTATTGAAGTTTTCCATACTAAAAGTCAGATAAAGAAAGGTTGATTTTGAATTCATAATTGCTAAACTTCAAGCAAAATTAGCTTCCTATAGAAGAATAATCTGTTAAGTAAAGCTGGTGGCCCCTAAATTTTGAATTGTAAATAATTATATTTTATGTTACTGGTTGCCGCAAAAGCATATATTAGTTGGAGAAAATTAATTACAAAAAAAAAAAATCCTGCAATTGTTTTGGCAAGAAATGCTTGAGGAAATTTTTGCACAAAATTAATTACGAAAAATTCCGGCAAATTTTTAATAATATTTTAATGAATAAGAGTTTTGATAATTTTCTTTTGAATTATTTGTCGCAGAAAAATAAAAAAAATAGTTAACATATTATTTTACAATAATTGAAAACAATTTATTTAATAAAATATTATTTTATTTAATTAACTACAAAATAATTTAATTTACTATTCACTTGATTATCATCAATAGACACATTGGACAATTTTATGTGGGTTTTCATTGCTTTGTTTGTTAAGGAAGATTCCATAATTATAGAAGATCTATTTGAGATAAAGGTGTAGCATTCTTTGCCAAAAACTCCAAACTCCTTCTTTGAACGTTCTTCCTGATTTAGCTTGTGCAGTTTTTGTCTACTTAATCATAAAAGGTTGGAATTAAATTGTGGCCAAATGTATAATGAACTAACCAATTACAAACACTAATCAATTGAACTGAATAGAATTTCCTAAATCAATTAGGATTTAAGGGGAAAAAAACTGTGACAGTATTATTTATTTGCGGATTGGTTTTCTATATCAACATAGCAAACTTGTCACAATAAACACTACACCAGTGCTCTAAATCTAGAGTATTATTGGGTCTTTTGGGAAGGATATATCGGAAAGATTCGTTACTAATAAGCTATTTGCAATCCATGTAATTAAGAGATTATGATAATATCTCTAATCCAAAATATTAAGATGGTAAGAGATTATGATACTAGTTCTAATCTAAAACAATAAATTTGTGACTTTCTTCTATATGGCTTTTAACTTTTTCATTTTCCACTCTTTTTTCACGACCCTGATGGCTTCATGATCGAGATATGCAATTGCCTTCTCTGACTCCCTTAGTTGGTGAAGTGGCAAGATCATGTTCCCTTGTGAATCTTGAGAAAATGCAGAATCAGCAGATACAAAACATTGAATATTATAGTTGGAGGAGTTGTATCAGCAGCAGAAGATAATCTAAATTATGTGCATAGTCTATTCTTCCTGCCCTTCCCTCTTTCACTCATGTTTGATGGATGTATTTAATCCTTTCCTTATTGAATTCCTTTGAGCTAGGGTTGCTCAATGTTCATGACTAAGCAGCTTTACTTTGGCATAATATTTTGATTAGATCAAACTTTTAGACTAAATAGGATTAAGTCACACCAAACCTAAAGTTGAAGCAACTTTTTGCAAATTTTGATATTATGTATATATGTATGGATGCAGACAATGATACTTTTACAATATCTATTTTCAATGAGTTCTTATGTGAATGAGAATGTTATCTACTATCATGTTATGCATAGATATTAAGTCTAGAAATCATGCTCCTTTGGCTCCTTTTGTTCCAATTCTCTTTTGGAGTGAATATACATATAAATTGGTAATGATTGGACTACCAAGACTTAAAGTAATTAGTATATGTAGTTTAATTTGTGTATATGAAAAAATTGGGATTCGTTGGTGCTAATTTTGTAGTATTCTGGTTGCTTCTGTTAATTTGATATTTAATCCATAATTTCTATATAAATATTATTTACTTTTAGATATTTATTCAAGTCTTATGATACTTTACAAGGAAACTTTAGTTAGCTTCAATATCCCAAGGCATCATTGCCTTTGCTGCATGCTCTTGTAATTTATTTTTTATTCCTTTTACCTTTTTATGGTTTTAGAGGAATTGATAATTTTCCTAAATTGGAGCTATTCTGTGGATTCAATTTTGCTTGTAAGTCATCCCGCAACTGGGCTTGAACATTCTACGATTGTTAGAATTGACATTCATGTAGGAGCATATTTTATGCAACATTTTTTGGTTTTATATTTACTTTGTCATCTTGTTCATATATTGTTTAATATTGCATACTACAATAATGTTAAATATTCTTAATTTCTCTATATACTTATTCCACAATTTTCATACCTGAAAGCTTAGAAGTTTAATATTCAAAGCATAATATTATAAGAAGTGTAATATCCAAATTTCTCCCTTTTTTTTATCTGTTTTAGTTATTAGATTATGAAAGTGGTATACTCCATTATCCATTAACAAACAAGAGGTCGAAACACTTAATGAATTTGGTTAGTTAAATATTTCAAATAAAAAGTTGCAATTTATTTTTCAAATTATCATTATTTACAAGTTTATATTATATTCTAAACGAAATGACATATTTAATTATAAAATACAACTTTTAAAGAAAATTATGACGAGTAGTTGAAAGCAACATATTTTTCCACAATTTATTATAATAATGGTGACTATAAACATCATATAAATATTATATACATCATTATTTTCATTCCATGTAGTTTTTTTTTTTTTTATCGAAATTATGATGGTAAAATTTATGACGGAACTAGCAACCGCAACGTTATTTATATTGGCAGTTTGGAAGTTTTTTGGAAGTTTTTCTTTTAATATTGCATATAATTATTTTGAGGCGGTTTCAAAGATTGCTAGAAAATGCCAAAAGTTTGAATTGAAAGTATTTTAATTTAGTTAAACCTTTCATTTTTTATTGCTTTTTTAGTATCAGATGACCATCAATGTTTAAGACTTTATTTTAGATTAATTGGATGAAAAGTAAGAAAAGTTTTATCTAAAGAATAAGACGTGATATATGCATGGATATGTTGGAAATTGATAAGAATGACCTTTATAAGAAAATATATGGCTATTCTTAATTCAAAACCTTAAAATAATTATTGATGAAGGTGTATGAATGAAGAAAAAAAAATATGCAATCTTTAAAATAATTATTAGAAGTATAATTAGATACCATGTTCCTACAAGTAGAAGTAGTTTCTTATTTTGTTTGTTTATAATTTCTTGAAAATATAATTGGAATAAATTTTGGTGTGGAGTAAATAGTACAAACATAAATAAACTTTTTTAAAAATACAAATCAAAGCTCAATTTGGAGTAATCAATCTCACCCCAACAAAATTTGAACAAGGCAAGGAAACACATGTTATGTAGCAAGGAAAGCGGAACCAAGGCTAAGAAGAATGAAGAAATCCGATCAAAGGAAGATGATCCATATTGATATTATTTTTTTGAAATTTAAATTTTTTTTCTAAAGTTTGTAGGTAATAGAAAAAATATATAATAATTACCATATTTTTTTAATATTATTATTTAAAATATTATAATTAATGTCACTTATTAATATTATTATTTTTACATTATTACATAATTTTTATAAATGCTTTAATTATTATTATTTAAATCTATTGCAGGAGAGTTTTGAATTTAGATCTTGTAGGTGTATATATAGAACTTACGACCATTATAGATGACTTTTCTTTATCGCATCTTGCTTATTATTAATTTTATTATGAATATTATTCTTATTATAAATATTATTATTATTATTAGGGTTAAATTATAATTATGAATAAGAATAATGTTAATAATTAAAAATGATAATATTATTAATTTAATAATAGTATTAATAATATTAACAATAATATTAAAAATAATATTAATAATAGAAATATAAAAATATTGTTAATAATAATATTATTAATATTATAATTAGTATTATTAATATATTTATTAATATTTTTATTATTATTAATATTAATAATATTAATATTAATTTAATATTAGCAATATATATTAATCATATTAATAATATTAATAATTAAAATTAATATTAGTAATTAAAATAAAATAATTATAGTAATATAAATAATAATAATAATACTAATTTTTAATATTACTTACTAATTCAGATTTTACGTTGTAGGTAAAATTTATATATAATATTAAATTTATCTACCGATTTTTATTTGTATATAATATTTATTTTATTTTTTAGTGAAAATCTTTATAATCTTATACTTGACTTGAATTAAATTCATATTCACTAATAAGTTTTTTTTAATCTAAACAATTATTCAAGTTAAACCATGAGAAGATCTTTGTCGGTGTGTAAATTTTTTTTTCTCCTAATATAATGTTCATCTGGTCTATTTCTACCCATTATGGAATTCTCAAATACATTTGACTCCAACATAGTTTTTTCAAAAAAAAAAAAAAAAAAAAAAA
>Ga0209489_105517_pt1 | contig 21815 bp, 17 predicted proteins | sample SiratrowhiteBW_FD_187527 | JGI IMG/M metagenome (GOLD analysis project Ga0209489, IMG submission 187527) | Root nodule microbial communities of legume samples collected from California, USA - Siratro white BW (SPAdes) (version 2) | ecosystem: Host-associated > Plants > Roots > Nodule | place...
CTAAAAATAATACTTTTGAAAATATCATAAATATTCTAGTGACTAACTAGGAAAATTTTATAACATGGTTTTTGTAAAGATTTTAAAAAACTTAATGTATTTTTCTTCAGATGTTATTTTTTTTTTACGGTTAGCTATTATTTTCCTTAAGACGGTATACATTCAATATTCAATATTTTAACAGGGTAAAATCTCAAATTATGTTCAAAGTTAAACATATGATGACTCAACAGTGTTTTTATTTAATAATATTTTTTTCTTAATACAGATAAATTTTGAACAAGGTGGATTTTCAAATATGTTGAAAGTGGAAAAGTTTCCTTAATATATTAATATATTAATGTAATTGAGGAACATTGGGACCTTTGAATTTAAGTTTGATTCCTCTTCATTTAATTGTATACTACCAACAACATGCAAAATTGTTAAAAAATGACATCATACAGTTGTGAATTGTCTGAAACAACACAAGAAAGAATGTGGACAAGCACAATAAGAGTAACCTATGAAAAGCAAAGAGTCCTCACATGAAATAAAGAGTTCACGCAACCCAACTTCAACTTCAATGGAATTTTTAAGCTATAATTACTTATTTCAAAATCAACTTATTTAATGTTTCACGCCACCCAACTTCAACACATAAAGAGAGATTATGTTCTCTCTCACTTTTCCATAGTTTTCTATTTCCCAAACAGACTCACAACTTTTATTGCAAACACTGTTTAGCCACTCAACACATCAAAAATTAAGTATTTATTAAATAACAAATAATATTGACACGACTTTTTCAATTTATTTGCATTTGATATTGAAAATTTAATATACATGATAAAAAACTTAAAACCATTAGATCCTCATTTTTTATTGATGTTTTTTCTTATGTTTAACTTCTCTTCTGTTTTCATTGTACATTATTCATATAATTTTTTATCTCTCTTTCTTATGGTGTTATGTTAAAGTTCTATGTTTGTTGTTAAACAATAATGTGGACATCGAAGCTTATCCATAATGAAAAAGTCCAAGCTCACGAAGTAAAAAGTGAAATCCAAGATGGAATTCAAGATTTAGGTGGGTCCATAACTAGAAAAAGACTTAACACGACCCAAGAAACTTTGCAATACAAGATGACCTATAAGCTAAAGGCCCAACTATTAAAGAACAATAATATGAAAGATATTAGATTGATTACATATCTAATGAACTAATAAAAGGCCTAATAAGAATTTTAATTTAATTTATTTTCAAATGAGGCAACCTCATAACCTAGACCTTTATTTAAACATTTTCGTAAATTGAAAAAGACCCATAATACATTTTGTAAATTGATGAGAGTATTATTTTAATTATATTTAAATCAACCAACTTAATTATTTAAATTTTAATCTCTTAGTGAATAAATTTAAATTACATTATTTTAAGCATCTTGTAAATTGATGAAAGCATTTTATTTTAATATTAGTTTCTTGAAAATTTGAATGAAGTAGTTAACTTTAGATATATAACAATATTGACTAACTTAATTAAGTTTTAAGTATCTTATAAATTTACATATTTTAATTGAATTTTTTTATTAAAAGATTTTGTTCTATTCAATGTTCGAAATATTTTTATATTTTCATTTAACTATCCATTGTTTGATTTTTATTGTCAAAGAGATGGTGTAACCATTAGTTAAGAGTCAATTGACTTACTCTTTTTTCAAGAGTTAGTTTATTAACGAGTCAATAGATTGGAGAAAAAAGATGTAAGTTGATCGTGAATTGGATAAAAAAAGGACAATAGTAATAACCATGTCATATTGGGAATGATAGAATTCAAATAACAAATTACGTATACGAAAATAGAAATTATTTAGACACTTAATAAAATAATTTTTTAATAAGAATCTAGTTGAAAATATTCAAATTTATAAGATAGTATCACATAATTAAATCTAAAAGATTTAAATATATCAAATTAAATTATTCTCAACATTAATCATAATTAGGTGTTCTTCTTTTATTTTAAATATAAAACCATTTTTTAATGTTGATCAGATCACATTTAAAAATTACAAGGTGATAATATCATAAATAAACTTGAGTCGCACAAAGAAGACCTAGGTTCTATACTAGCTAGCAAACTTGAGTTTTAAACAAAAGAAAATCCAAACTCAATACTTACGTCTCTTTAAACGAAGGGACTACTAAAAGAAAAAAGAAATATGATTTATTTGCAAATTGTGGAATAGTTTCCGTGCAAAGCTTAGGGTTGTAATTTATGATGAGATGGATTAGATTTCACTAAATCATCTCTCATGCAATTAGTTAAGTATTATTTTAATTATATTTAAATCAACGAACTTAATTATTCAAATTTTAATTTCTTAATGAATAAATTTAAATTATATGATTTTAATATTATTTTCTTGAAATTTTGAATGAAGTAATTAATTTTAGATATATAACAATATTGGCTAACTTATCTTATAAATTTAAATATTTTTAAATAATTTCTATTGAAAGATTTTGTTCTTTTCAATGTTTGAAATATTTTTTTATACTTTTATTTAACTATCCATCGTTTGATTTTTATTGTCAATTCACTTACTTTTTTCCAAGAGTTAGTTTATTAACGAGTCAATGAATTGGAGAGAAAAGATGAGAAAAAGTATAAGTTGATCGGTGAATTAGATAAAAAAAACAATAATAATTACCATCATCTTGCGAATGAAAGAATTCAAATAGGAAAGTACATAAATAAAAATAAAAAAATATGTAGACACTTAATAAGATGATTTTTTTTAATAAGAATCTAGTTGAAAATATTCAAATTTATAACATATTACCAACTAATTAAATATAAAAGATTTAGATATCTCACATTAAATTATTCTCAACATTAATCATTAATTAGTGTTAATCTTTATTTCAATTACACATAGAATGAATGTTAAATTATAAATAATTGATTTATGGGTTAATTGAACTTCATTATTATAAGGCATTTATGAATCGCCCAAAGGTTGATTAGTTGTTCTTATAATTGATGGACATGACTGTTGGTAGCGGGTATGTATTATTAGTTCTGTTTATATATCCAAAGATAATAATTTTTTTATAATTTACCAAATAATGTTAATATTATTAGCATCATTATGTTTTGTGTATTAATGTATCACCCAAAGGAGGAGAACATTATTATGCATATAATTTCTGTTTACTATATGAATTTGTATAGTATGTTTAATAACTCAAAGTATTAATGGCATGTGCTAATTGCAATATATGCTCTTGTATCTTAACATTCGCAAGTTATGTCTGTTCCAATATTTAACGAGTTAAATTTTTCTGATTGGAGCGAACAAGTCGAATTTCACCTAAGTGTGTTGGATCTTGATATGGTTTTTCATGGTTTGAAGCCTGCTGCTATTATTGATGTTAGTAGCATTGAAGAGAAAATCCATTATAAAGTTTGAGAAGTTTGATGTTTGTGTGAATAAGCACAACAAGTAATATTAACTCAGCTCTTTCCAAAATTAAAAGTGTAAAATAATTTATGAAATTTATGGAACAGTGCTCCCAAACTACTGATAAGTCTCTTGTTGGGACATTAATGAGTACTTTAACCATCATGAAATTTGATGATTTTCGTACTATTCATGAACATGTCATTGAGATGACAAATATTGCAGCAAAAGTTAAGTCTCTTTGAATGGCAGTGGATGAGAATTTTCTCGTGCAGTTCATTTTGAACTCATTACCGTCTGAGTATGGTTCTTTTCAAATGAACTATAATACCATGAAAGATAAGTTGGATGTGCATAAATTGCACAATATGTTGGTTCAGGAGGAGACCAAACTTAAGAATCAAAGAAAACACTCCATTCATTATGTGAATAGTCAAAGAGTTGGAAAGAAAGTTTATAAGAAACATGGAAAGGGTAAAGTACCATTAAAGATTACAAAATCCTTTACAAAAATATAGAAGAAAAGTGACAAATGTCATTTATGTGGGAAGTTTATACATTTGCAGAAGGATTGCTCAAAACGTAAAAACTTGATTCAAAAAAGAATGGTGAGCATAATGCTCATGTATGTTTTGAATCAAATTTAACTAAAGTTCCTTATAATACTTGGTGGATTGATTCTGGATGTATGCCTCATGTTTCTAATATGATGTAGAGATTTATTTCAATCTGAACCATAAACTCAAATGAAATTTTTTTCTTCAAGGGGAATAGAGAGAAAATTCCAGTAGAATCTGCTTAGACTTATCGTTTAATCCTTGACACTGAATTTTATTTAGACTTGTTGGATACTTTTTATGTACCTAGTATTTATAGGAATTTAGTTTCCTTGTCTAAACTTCATGTTGCTGGATACTCTTTTAAGTTTGGGAATGATTTTTTCAGTTTGTATAAGCGTACTTGCATGATTGGGTCTGGTACACTTTTTGATGGTTTATATAAATTGAATCTTGATAATTTATATGCTGAAACTCTTATGACCTTGCATCATAGTGTTGGCACTAAACGTCATTTCTGTTTAAGTATTTTGGAGTTAGAATTGGGGGGAACCCTAGAAAGGTGGTATTTTGGAGACCAATAATTCACAAGTTACAATCTAGGCTTTCTATCTGGAAGGGGAGGCTATTATCTATGGCAGGGAGAATGTGTTTGATTAAGTCAGTTATTACTGTAGTGCCATCATTTTATATGTCTTTCTTCAAAGCTCTGAAGTAGGTGTGCAAAATTATTAAATCGATTCTAATCAATTTTCTATGTGGTTGGGGTTCAGAAGGTAAGAAAATTCCTTGGATTGCTTAGAACAAAATATGTTTGCCAGTAGAAGCAAGGGGATTGGGCATTAGGGATATACATAGTTTCAATGTTGCTCTAATAGCTAAGTGGAAATGAGATTGGGTTCAGAGGAAGTTGGTGAGTGGAAAGATGTCATTGAGTCTAGATATGGTGATTGGAGAGATATGACTACTTCTACGGTAGATAGGAAAAGTTTGTATTGGTGAAAAAGACTTAGGATCATTTTGTGAGGTACATTCGACAACTAGTTGGTTTGATAAGAGGATAAGTTGAAAACATGGAAACGGGGATAAGATTAGATTTTGTGAGGATCGGTGGGTAGGAGATGGGAAGCCTATACACAAATTCCCTAGACTTTATGTAATTTCATTGGGTCAAGGAAAGACAATTACCAAAATGGGGACATGGACTAGTAATGGAAATTCAGAGGATTTTATATGGTAGATACCGTGGAGAAGAGACTTGTTTGTGTGGTAGAAAGAATTGGAAAATCAGCTCAAGGCATTGATTGATTCAATATAGTGGACTAAATCTAAGGTAGATACATGGAATTGGATAAGGGAGGACACTACTCCATACACAGTTTAGTGTGGATATAGGGCTCAGCAGGAGGCATTTGTTAGTCCACTTGAATGGTGTAGGGATATTTGGGATCTTAAAGTGCCTAGGTCAACAAACGTTTTTGGTTGGAGAGCATTGTTAAATAGACTTCCATCCAGGGTTAATCTTGAGAGAATAGGGGGTTATAATCTGGTGTAATTTATGCCCTTTATGTGGTGTGGAGGATGAAACTTTGCAATACATACTACTTACTTGTGAAGTCACCACTAGTGGAAAAAAGGAATTCTACGTCAGTTTCGAGACCGACGTAGTAAATGGAGACGTAGTACACTACGTCGGTTAAAAAAACCGATGTAGGGTATGACACCACTACGTCGGTTAGAATGATAACTACCCGACGTAGCGTATGGTACCTCTACGTCAGTTAGAAAGCCTCTACCCGACATCATAATGCAAGAGGAAATTGTATTGCAGTTTTGCAAAGAGGGATATCACATCGGTTAATGTATTAGTAACCGGTGTGGTATACATTAAATTTAAAAAAAAAAAAAAACTGTTAAGGTTTCCTCACTTTTCTCGCACTAAAGATGTTCTTTAATGGATTTATACAAAAAATGGATATTGTAGATGTCAGTTTGAAAGGTAAGGCTTTGGCTTGGTTTCAAATTTGGGATTCCTATCTTGAGATTCAACCCTTATTGCTTTGATTCGTTTAGAAATAAATAAAAAAATATAAGACATTTTTAAATTCTCAAGCAGAATATAAAATTGTCCTAAAAAATTAATGAATTATTAATTTTGGAGAAAAAGTAAAGATAATAAAATGATGCTTTGTTAATAAAAAATGTGAAACAATTTTCAAAAATAATAAAAAAATTTATAAATTTTCAAAAAGTTTCAAAACAGCCTTAAAAATAATAAAAAAGGATAAAACATTCTCAAAAGCAATAAAAATATAAAATTTCAAAAAAATGTAAAATACAAAAACAGTTTTAATAATAAAACTATAAAAAGTATAAAATTTTAAAAATGAAAAAATTTAAAATATTTTCCAATAACATGACAAAAATAAAAAATTTCTAGAAAAGGGAAATATTAAATATCATTAATCAAATTTCAAATTCGAACTACGTGAACCCTAATTTTCTTTCACGGATAGAATTACGTAGAACCAAGGTCAATCCTTTTCGGACCAAAAAAATAAAAAAAAATATATGTTTATTTGTATCATTTTTGTTTATTATTTTTATTTTTATTATCTTCATTAGCATATTTTGTTTCTCTTGTTTATTTATTTGTTTTGTTTTTATATTTGTTTGTTTTGTTATTTTATTTTGTTTTTATTCATATTATTATTGTTATTGTTTAAGAAAAATGACATTTGTAAAACCACACTTATTTATACTCATTTTATGAAAAGGTATCATCTCAGGACGGGCATTGTGGGGTGCTAATACCTTTCCCACACGTAACCGACTCCCGAATCTTGAATCAGGTTCGTAGACATTTTTGATTTTTCTATGGTTTTCCATAATAAACTATGGTGGTGACTCCAATCTCTATTCCAAATTTTAAAAATTAAAAATTTTGATCACCCCTTCGTGATCCGGTTGCGACACTACCGTCTTCCATAAATAATTATCACCCTCCATTGCACCTGAATTGACATTATTACTCGAGGCTTATCAAGATGTGTTCTAACCACCACAAGGATTCCCAACCCACATTTGCAAGACCATACCATTCCCTTGCTTTCTCATATCGCTCCTATTAAAATTCATCCATATAGATATCCTCACAGCCAAAAGAGTGAAATTGAACAACTAGTTGCTATTATATTGGCTGATGGCGTGATTCAACCGAGCACAAGTTCATTTTCCTCACCTGTGATACTAATTAAAAATAAAGATGGCACTTGAAAATGTTGTAATGATTATAAAGCTTTGAATGTTGTAACTATTAAGGATTCATTTCCTATACCTACAGTTAATGAGTTGTTGGATGAGTTATTTGGTGCACAACTTTTTTTTCAAACTGGATTTACACTCGGGCTATCACCATATTTGAGTTAAACAAGAAGACTATTTCAAAACTACTTTTAGATCTCATAAGGCTTGTATGAATGGAAAGTAATGCCCTTTAGCTTAACCAATGTCCGAACCATATTTTAGAGCCTCGTGAACTCTATATTTACCGAGATCTTAAGGAAGTTTGTGTTGTTTTTTATTTATGACATTTTAATTTATAGTCCTGATTGGCCATCTCATCTAACTCATTCTGAGGCATGCTTTAACACTTTTGCGCCAACACAAATTGTTTGTCAAACTATCCAAGTGCGCCTCTGGTCAATCTCACATGGAAAACTTAGGTCATATTGTGGCTAGTAATGGGGTCATAGTGGATACTAAAAAGATTGAAGTTGTCATCTAGTGGTCTACACCTTCTTTCGTTCGCCAATTGGAAGCTATTTTGGATTTAGCCAGCTACTATTGCAAGGTCATAAAATATTTTTCAGTAACAGGAGTACCTTTGACAAATTTGTTAAAGAATGAGGCTTTTAAGTGGTCTGATAGTACCACTGCAACTTCTCAGCTGTTGAAGCAAGCACTTGCTCCAACACCTGCATTAGCTCTTCCCAATTTTACGCAACCTTTTGTATTAGAAATAGATGCTTCTGGTGCTGGTATAGGTGTCATCCTCAGTCAAAATGATCATCCTATTGCATATTTTTCAAATAAGTTCTCCATCTAAAAAATAGTGTGCTTATTATGCTCGAGAGATGCAGGCAATTGTGGTTCTAGTGGCTAAATTTAGACATTACTTATTAGGCCATATATTTATTATAAGGACACATCACAAAAGCCTAAAGCAACTGCAAGCTCAAGTGATTTAAACACCAAAAGAACTGACTTGGTTAGCTAAATTGTTGGGGTATGATTTTTTTTATAGGATATAAAGCAGGCAAGGAAAACCAAGGTGTTGATGCCTTATCTATAGTCCTTTTGGCTGTGACAACTTTCACATGTTCCTGCATACCTCTTTTCCAAAAGGAACTACGACAAATTAAGCCTATTAATGATTTTTCTCCAAGTTAAGTTACAATCTGGTAGATTGACCTTCAAAAAAAGGCTTTGGTTATGGGATGATTAAATGCTTATCCCTACCAAATTTGTGTTAATCCATACTCTTATGTAAGAATTCCATGATTCAGTTCTGGCGGGCTTGTGCGGAATTTAAAAAAACTCTCAGAGCTCAATTTTTTTGGAAGCATATGGCTCGCACTATCAAGGCTTATGTACATGCTTGTTGCGTTTATCAACAAGCCAAGTACAGTACCCAAGCCCCTGCTGCTTTGCTACATCCCTTGTCTATTCCTACTCACATTTGGAAGGGTATTGCTATGGACTTCATCATCGACCTTCCTTTGTCACATGGTTTTTTAGTGATATTTGTCATTGTGAATCGTCTCTCCAAATTCGCCTAGTTTATTCCCTTACCAGCAGATTTTTCAACTCCTAAAGTGGCTAATATCTTCCTTCAAACTGTAGTGAGTGTTCATGGTCTTCCCCAGTTCATTTTTTAGACTATGATAAGGTTTTCACCAGCAAAATTTGTGAGCAGATTTGCAAGCATCAAGGTATCTCCCGTACTCAGAGCTCAACTTATCATCCTTAATCTGATGGTCAAACTGAAGTCTTAAATAATTGTTTAGAGATGTATCTCCGCTGCTACACTCAAGCTAATCCTAAGGAGTGGTTCAGCTTTTGCCATGGGCAACTCATTGTTATAATACTTCACTATATTATGCTATTGGCGTGTCTTCCTATAAAGTTGTGTTTGGCAAAGATCCACCCTTCTTAATTTTCTATGAAGTTCAATTAGGTGAGACACATGTTGTATAAGAGCAGTTGCTAGCCTATGATGTTCTCTTAGACTCTTTAAAACCCAACCTGCAGAAGACCCAATAAAGCATGAAGATACAAGTTGATCGTCGTAGACGAGATGTCACAGGGTTGGTGACTTTGTTTATGTGAAATTACAGCCCCATCGACAACACTCTTTAAGCCTCATCAAAAGTAAAAAATTATCAATGAAATATTTTGTTCTTTTCCTATAGTATAGCGGAGCGTATTGTTACAATCGCTTATAATCTCCTCCTTCCCCCCTCAGCCCAAATTCATCCTGTGTTTCATGTCTCAATGGTGAAGAAATGTGGAGGTCAACCTACCCTTGCATTCTCAAGCCACTGTTACTAAATGAGAAGGGTTGTTCATTACAAATTCCAATTCATTCTGGGTAAGCATATGATTAAGAAGAATGATCAATGGCAAGGATTAACCTCGAAAGAGGTGATTTGGGAATGTTTCAAAGATATACATCGTCAATACCCTCACTTCAACCTTGAGAACAAGGTTCTATTCAATGGTGAAGGCAATGATAACAACACACGTAGAAGAAGGAGTAGGACATCAGGACACATGACTCAGGAGTTAGTTAAAAAAGCAAAATGGATGAAGTGGTGGTGTGTGTATTGTCTGGTAAAATTCTTCCTCGTGCTTTATTCCCTTCTCTCTAAATCATTTCTCTCCTCTTTGGAATTGGTTATAATGGTGGTATTGAAGAAAATCCCTTCCTTATAGGTGTTCGGATCTATGAGATTACAGTAGCTGAGTGTTATAATTGATGGTAACTTGAATTTTCTAAACCAAATTGGTTGTAATAGTTTTCCTATATTGTGTTCAAACTGTACATTTCACAGATTGATTTTTAAAACAAAGAAGGACATTATTCAAATTGGTATTGCACGTTTTTTTGTTCCTATCATACACCCTCTAAATAAATGCACATACACAGTTAAACATAAATTTAAAGTACTTTAACCTCTAAGAATAACATATAGGAGTAAGCATGTTCTCCAAAATCTAAGGACAATAAGATTAGAAATACTTTTTTCATAAATAGAAATATGAATAAAAGGTAAATTTGATTGATAAAGAAGCACAACTTGTTATTAGTATTAATAGATCAACTTTCAGGCGATTGCCCACATTATTGGCCTGGGAAGATCGATCTAGAGGAGATTAGATTTGAAGAGATCATTTACATTATGATGATAGGGCTAGGAAAAATAGGGTTAGGAAAGATTGTCTGTAAGGAGTCGACTGCCTATCTCTTAATAGTGTAGCCATTATTGGATAGCTTTTTGTATAAGAGTAGAAATACCCCTTTTACGTTTTTCATTTTAATATATCATTTATTATTGATAAAAAATCTGATTTGATACTAACCAATAAAAATAAAATTTGAGAAATATAGATAATAGCTTCTTGTGTGACAATAAATTGATGTATAAAACTTGAATGTGTACACTCTCAAGTAAAAATATCAAATTTATAATTTTTTTAGTTTGAAATTATCACTAATTGATTTAAACTAAAGAATAAGAAAATAACTAAAATTGAGTGAAAAATTTAAAAGAGATGATTCAGGAAAAAAAATAGATAAAAACAACAATTGTAATTTAATTGTGAAGAACCACTTTTTCTAACATCAAACATCCGCCAAATGAAAATTGATAAGAATCTTTAGTGGATACGAGAAAAAATCAGCTTTGGGTTTGTGCTATGGAGCAGAACGCCTTATGCCTTTTTCCATGAACGGTGCAGGGCAGCTTGTGGTATTGTTTAGAGCACCTTATGGCATTGGATAAGAGAGCCGTAAACAGATAAAGCAGATCAAAGTCTGTTTGATAATGTGCAAGTTGTGTTTTTTTTTTTTTTTTTTTAAATTTTTTTTTAAACAATTTTTTAACATTAAACCTATTTTTTATATTTTTAATAATATCATAATGGCCAGTGCTATATTTTTCGTAATTTAGTAAAATATGTAGATTGTTCGAAAATATCTTTTAAATTTTTTATATTATTGTTAATATTTCTTAAATGATAAAATTTGTACATAATTCTTTAAATTCTATCAACTGAAGTTATATAAGAGCCGACAAACAAAAATGCAAGTGTTATACGATGATTTCCTAGAATGTTAAAACAATTTAAGTAGACATGACATAACAAATTAAACAAGAGAAGAAAAGTTCCCATGAGTTTTATAAGACGTGAGGATTCCACAAGTTACTCTTCCAATATCGAGAAACTTGTATCAATGAAGATGCAAAATTACTTTGGTTCTAAAAAATTTTATTTACGACATGTAACTTAATTAGATTATACTTTTTTTTTAAATGCATTATGTATTAAAATTATTGAACCTAAGAAGTTAATTAGATCAATTAGATAAGAATGTTGTAGTTATAATATGTTATTGGAGATATATTTTCTTCCACATTTTTTTTTATATAATAGTTCCTTTGATTATACAATTATTTACAGAAATTAGACTCTATGGTTCCATATCTATATAACGGATGTATCTAATTAAGCAATGCATGAAAATTTTAATAAAGTTATATATAACCAATATCATCCAAAATCATCTATTACATATGGGAAGATATATTGAAAAAAAGTTATTAATTTCACATAGAATAATTATCTCAAGTTGCAATTATAATGTTGAGAAAAGATAAAATTCTTAAAAAATTCTTCATACATATTTTATATAATGAATATATGGAGAAATTACTTGTTTATGAGAATAACAAAAGTTTCTTGAAGTGTTTAAAAAAATACAACTTTTAATTCTAAAACATTCAAATGACTAATATAAGAAGTTATTTTTAATGTCATATATTAGAGTAGATATAATGTAAATAACTATTTATTTTATAAAAAATTTAAAGATTAAAGGAATAGTGATTGTGGTTGGATCGATGCATTTCTTTATTTCAAGAATAAATATCTTATTATAGCGTTATTGTTTTATTTTGATGTAATTGACATCTGATTCATTGATTATACCAATTTAAGAATATACGAATTTAAATGCAAGTAAGTATAATAACACTAAAATCAATAATGTTTTATTTTAGTTGACTAAAAGAGATGAGTTATAAAAGAATAATCATTTATCGTATCTCAAGTGAAACAAGTGTTTTATGTCGTTTATTTTATTAAAAAAATGGTTAATAGTTTTAAAAGCAAGAATCATGCATAATGGTCAATGAACTTTCTTCTTTTTACAAAAATATGTTCACCTTGATGTCTATAATGAAAATGATACCTCCATGTTGCATGTGATGACCATTGTGCTAGTTTGATAATTTAAATAATTTATTAATTTAGTTGTATTACCACTTCCTATAATTACTTTACTCATTTTTAACTTAGTTTTTATTTAGGGTTAGTGTAGATTAGTCACCTACTTAAAACGAAAAAGTAGGGTGCAATTAGACTAAGAGAGTTTAATGTAAACTAGAATATTGACCACAAATTGTCTATCTAATTTAAAAGAACATTATATAAAATTTACTAACTATATGACCTTGCTTGACATAGGTAAGGATTGAGTATTGATTGAAGACTGGAATCATAATCCCGAAAAACTAGATATGATAGAATTTTATAACATGAAAGTATAATTTATTCATAAACAAACTTATATGAAATCTTATATAATTGATATTTATTATACAACTCACATATAACACCCTGAACAATAATGTCTGGAAGACGAAATGAATTTTTTTATTTTAGTCGATGAGAAAGGGAATTTAAGAGTAAATTTAACTTTTGGCTAAATTGAATTCTAATTATATTTTGAACAAAGTGGATTTTGAAAATGGAGAATTTCTCGTAGTAATATTACGGTAACTAGAAACATTGGGCTTTGAATTTAAGTTTGATTGCTCTTGATTTAATCGTGTACGCTGAAGAACAAAACTGATAAAAAATGAAAACATACAGTGAATTATTTGAAAGAATAGAAGAAAGAATCTAGACAAGTTCAAGAAGAGTTACTATGAAAAACGAGTCATAACATTAAATAAAGAGTTCACGCAACCCAATCTCAAATGGGGTTTTCATGCTATAATTGGTTTTTTCCAAAATCAACGCATTTTAAAGCTTCACATCGTCCAACTTCAACACATAAAGATATTATGTTCCCTCTCACCTATCTATAGTTTTCTATTTGCCAAACAAACTTACAATTTTTATTGCAAACACTGTTTCCACACTAAACACATCAAACTAAGTATTTACTAAATGAAAAATTATACTTTTACACTATTTTCATTTTAACACTTTGAAATTAATTTAGATGATAAAATTTTGAAAATATTAGATTTTCATTTTTTATTAGTTTTTTTTTTTCAACTCCTCTTCGTTTTTAATTCTACATGTTAACATTTTTCTTTCATCTTGTGCAATGTCGAAGTTTTCTTGTGTTTAGTGTGCATTATTTTTTATATGCATGGTTAAACAATGATGTAGACATTCAAGCTCAACCCCACAAGACTCATGACATAAAGTCCAAACCCGTAAAGCGAAAAATAAAGTCCAAGATTCAATTGATTACTTAAGTGGGCCCACGATTAGAGGAAGGGTTAGAAAGATCCAAGAAGCTTTGCAGTACAAGGTGACCTATCAGTTGAAGCACAACTATAAAAAGACAACCATATGGAAGAGACTAGGCTCATTACATATCTAACAAGCTTGGAGAGTTAAGAGAAGGACTAATAAGGATCTTGATATTGTTTACTATAATAATGACTATGCTAGGTGACATGATATTGTTTACTATAAGGATCTAGATATTCAATTTCATGTATCAGGAGTTGAATATTCCAGTTGTTCATGTTTGAGTTCAATTACAGTTTGACTTATAAGAGCACAATATTCCAAATGTAGTAAAATCAACTACTTCATATTTGTTAAAAATGTCAAAGTGAAATAGGGGTTGATGATTTCCCGTTTCTCTGGACATTTTGATTCAAGAGCAGGGTTTTGGTATTGATTTTTTTCACTTAACATAAACCGCATAGTCGTTTGCTGTCCCTACCACAACTTTCATGGGGACATTTTCTACTTCTAATTTTGCTATAACTCAGTCAAAACAAAGAAAAATCACTATTGTCACCATCTACCACTCACTTCACAAGCTTTAATTTTTCAAATAATTAAAGGAAATTAAAAAAAAATTGATAGGCAACACAGTACAGGCACCACGAGTTCTGGATTACAAGCTTACTTAAATGATGGAACAATGACAAGTACCTTGTTATGCCTTAGGTTCTGTGTGGCTTAAATAAACTGTGATTGAGATAAGGTCTCTCTACAACAACCTTTGCTCACAATGGTCACTCACTGCAAACTGTGCTTGAGGTGAGGTATATATGCAATAATGTTCTCTCATTGCAAAATGAAAGTAAGAAAAGCACGACTATGGGGACTGGGTTGAATGTAACGGTGAAAGATGGTGAGGAGGCACGGGTTTATAAAGCCTAAAACCCTAAAGAAGTGTTTATATTCACTGGGCATACTTCTGTATTGCGTAAGCTTCTGTATTAGCCACACTTTTATATTCTTCTGCATGCCACATGCATTATTCAATGCAAAGGAAAAGCATTCAAACCTGTGACCTATTGCGGTGTTGAACGAATTAAGTGATTTCCGCATGGCCTCGCAGAATCTAAGTTGAGCTCAGAATTGGAACCAAACAGATATCGTGTCATGCTCCCACAATTTCTGTTACAAAAAAATCGTGGGAGCATGGCACGATATCTGTTTGGTTCCAAGTCTAAGCCTTTCATGCACGCCAGGGCTTTTTCTAGAGAACATGTAAAAACAGTAAGCAAATGTGATGCCAGGGCTTTTTCTAGAGAACGTGTAAAAAATTACACAGTGAGCCAATGTGAAAGGTATCAGATTCAGTAAAATTGGTGCTATAATGAATAAATTGGTGAAGTATACCTAAGCACACTTAAAAACACTTAATATTCTATCCTATACTATGCAAATTTGTAAGATTCAACGTACTCCATCAATCACTGTATTTAAAAATTTTCAAATCCAAAAATATAGTGTGTTATGCATTCAAAATCGTCCAAACATTACATAATAGGTGCCTTGAATTGAATAATCCACACTCCCTTCTACCCATCTGTTCGCAACAAAAATTTTCTTTCATCTTCATTGAGAATAAATCCCTTTTACTATGGATTCATGGAATGCTGGAAGTAGTTCTTATGTAATCCCGAATGAAACATTCATTCTGGGTATCATTGATGATACGTCAGATAACAATGGCTATGATGAACTATTGTATGATAAACCATCTCTACCCAATTGTTCTTCACAACAACATCATTCATTCAGTTGAGTAGCACAAAATATTCAGTTTCATCTGGAAGAACGCATGTGTTTTCAAAGTAAAGAGGTTATCGTCAGTGCGATCAAACAATATCATATTGACCAAGGATTTAAGTTTGTGGTCATAGAGTCAAAGATAGACAAATACATGGTACCATGCATTAATTATGGCAATGATTGCCATTGGCAACTTAGAGCATCTTTTAGCAAAGTTCGCCAACAATGGGAAATCAAAAATGATAGAAACACCTCACACGTGCTTGTCAACTACTCTTTTATAAGATCACCTTAATTTTGACTCTTCTGAAATTGCTGCCATTATCGTAAATTTAGTGAAGCCCAATCCCTCAATACCAATAAAGAGTTTAGTGGCTCACATCAAAAACTGGTACGGTTATTCTATCTCCTATAAAAAAAATCTAGATCACAAAACAAAAGACACTTGCGATAGAATTTGATGATTAGGAGGACTAATATAACCATCTTCGCAGATGGTTACAAGTTGTCCAAGAAGCTATTCCGGGGACAATTGTGTAATGTACAGGACATCCAAACGTTGTTGATGATGTTGAAGATCACTCCACTTATATCTTGGAGTGCATCTTTTGGTCTTTTAAACCTTGCATTGAAGGCTTCAAGTACTGCAAGCCTATTGTGCAAGTCGATGGAATGTTTTTGACTGGAAAATATCACGGAACATTATTAACTGCAATTATTCAAGAAGGAAATCGTAACATATTTCCTCTAGTTTTTGTCATTGTTGAAAGGGAGACAAAGGAAGCACTTATATGGTTTTTCCAATCACTGCGTAAGCACATCACACCTCAAGACAATCTTTGCCTCACAACTAATAGAGGAACAACAATTTTGTCAGCATTGCAATCTGAAGAACTTGGATGGGAAGGAGATGGGTTGTCCTTAGTCTATTGTATTAGACATATTGCATCCAATTTTAGCAAAAGATTCAAGAACGTCGAGTTAAAATGACAATTAATTAATATGGGTATTTTTTCACGTTACTGTCATTCTGCCCATTAAATATATATATATATATATACAAAATTTTGTGTTTCACAATTTTTTTTACATTGCCACAACTTACGAGATGAAATAACCAACCCTGGTGGTCAAATTGTCTACCATGTGTTCAGAATTCCAGTAAGCATTGTCTTGGATAGATCAAATACCGCTAGAAAAGTGGACTCAGACATATGATAGGGGTAAAAGGTTTGGGTACATGACAACAAATCTAGCGGAATGCATTAACTTGATTCTAAAAGGTGCACAGTCACTTCCTATATGTGCTCTTGTCAAGACTACATTTGAACCGACAAAAGACTAGTTTGTTGAACGAGGAACAAAGGTGATAAGTACCAATTTTTAGTATTTTTATATGTGAGAAAGTTTGAGTACTTGTGGGTTTAAGTGTTCTTTAAAATAATAATTAGCCCCAATTTGAGAGTTTTTGGATCTAAATTTAGGTTTTGAGTCTTGAGTTAAAGGAAATCATTTGATCTCAATTATTATGAAATTTCAGGTATAAAAGAATGAAAAACATGAGAGATTGGAAGATTCATGAAGAAAAGAAATAAAAATTTTAAAATAAAAAAAAAGTCCAAGCGAGAAGTTACTTAACCTAGGCCCGAAACTGAGTTTAAAAGGACGATTTTAGGTTTTCTGAGGTATCAAGACCTAGAGGACGGAGGCAGACAGTTGGAATCAAGATTCTCTTCTTCTCTGCCAATCTTCCTTTCATTGGATTGTAATGGCTACCATGAGTAGCTAATTCTTCATCTTTGCGATTGAATGTAATATTTTGAACTCATTTGTATTTTGGTGATTTTTATATATATTATTCAGTTTCTACTCAATTGATATTTTCATCTTGCGCTTAATGCTAGATTTTATTTTATCAATAGAGTCTTGATTTTGATTCTTGAATTTAATTGGGAAGTACTTTTGAGTTTCTGACCTAGATGAAAATACTCAATATATTGGAATACTAGGGATAGGTTTCGATGTATTGATTGTGTATAACATCTATTCTTAATGCTGGGTAATTTACTAAATAGTTGAAGGATTAATGTTTAGGAAATTTCCTTATGAATTTTATGTTAGAGAAATCGTTGTGAATGATTTTTATATGTCCATCAATAGTGAGTAGTTACAAATATTGTATGTTCTTATCAAATCCAAAATATGAATGAGGTAGATAGATGAAGTTCAATCCTAGAGTCCTTCTAGATCTTTTTTTGATAATCGTTATTTAGTTTTCAATTGCTCTTTTATGTTTATTGAATCAAATCATTATCAAATCATCCTGAAAATTATAATTGCTTAGTGAGTAGTGAAAATTGAGATTTATAAGAAAAATTGTTCTCTGTGGAATCGACATTCGTACTTTACAAATCTATATTACTTTTGACTCAGTACACTTGCCGAAAAAGGTCAACAAGTTTTTGGCGCCATTGTCAGGGAACAGTTTTTATTTTTAAATTTTGAAACATAGCTCATTGAGTATTGTGAATAATTTTCTTTGTTTTTCTTTGTTTCTCTTTCGTTATTATTTATTTGAAAAAAAAAACTAATTAACTTGTACTAATCCTTACGTAAGCTGTCTGTGATTTATGATATTGAGAGGATAAGTTCCTAAAAATCAATTAGAATTTGATTTAGAGATTGAAAGAGCAACTAAGAGGAATCGTAGTAAGAAGAGAAACGAATTCAAACAAGAGAAGAATCCTCCACGACCTTTGATAGAGATACTCAAGTGATACAAGAAGAGACCAGTATGGCTGAGGACAGGATTCCCCCACCAAGAAGGACTCTTGGAGACTATGCTATGCAACAAGGCTCAAGACACTTCTCCAGCATAGCAGTACCGGCTACAACTAAAACATTGGAGATCAAGTCAACCTTCTTGAATTTGATTATCAGTCATCAGTTTACTAGGATGGATAATGAAGATTCATACACACATCTATCCACTTTCTATGAGCTGGTAGGGACTATGGGTTTTGAAGAGGGTGACACTGAGTATGTTTATTTGCGATTGTTTCCGTTCTCTTTGGCGGGCAAAGCAAACAAATGACTCAAATCTCATCCAAATCAGAGTTTGAAAACTTGGAATGATGTAGAGGAAAAATTTCTCTATATATTTTTTTCCAATCTCTTGCTACGTCAAAGCAAAATCTGACATCTCCACCTTTAGACAAGGGCCAGATGAAGCATTTGGTGAAGCTTGGGAACGGTTCAAAGTGATGTTGAGAAGATGCCTAAATCATGGGTTTGAAGACATTGTCCAATTGAGCATTTTTCACAATGGTCTGAGGGCTGACACAAAGATGATACTGGATGCAGCAGTTGGAGGTACAATGATGGTAGTAGATGCAGAGCAGGAAACACGAATTGTTGATGCTCTTACTTTTACAAATTATCAAGCTCAACATGATAGAAAAACAGTGCAACAGAAGAAGGGGATGTTTGATCTCAATACTGCAGATGCCCTTCTAGCTTAAAATAAAAAATTTTAACTCAGCAAATGGAAGCATTAACAAAATAGATATCAAAGTTTCCTCAACAATTACAAGTTGTGCATTCTTCCCAAAATCAAAGTCAATCCATGAGCTGTGATTTTTGTGGAGGGAATCATCTTAATGGGCAGTACTCTTATTAGAATAATCCTTCACAGGAAGATGTTAACTATATGGGAAATCAAGGAAGGTAGTTCTTAGGTAATTTTCAGAATGATAATATGTCTCAAGGATGGAGGGGCAATCAGAATCAAGGCTTTGGATGGAAACAGGATGTCGGTTCATCTAACAGACAATCTCATTTTCAGTAGCAACAACAATTTCCTTCAAATCAAGACAGGACCACCAACGAGTTGAAGGAGACCTTGGAGAAATGGATGCGAGCTTCTATGGCCAATCAGAGAAATACTGAAGCTTCAATAGAAATCTTGAGACATAAGTTGGACAGTTGGCAAAACAATTAGCAGATCAACAAGGGAGTCAATTTTTAGCCAACACACAGGGAGCATTGCAACTCTATCACCACTAGGAGTGGGAAAATGGTAGGAGAAGGCATTGGTGATAATCTTGTTGAGAGAGAGAAAAGAGTTGAGGAAGAAAAAATTGAGAGTGAGCGAGAAAAGGAGAAGAATAAAGAGAAAAGTGAGAGTGGTGATGAAAAAAGAGAAAAAATAAAAAGAGTGAAAATCAAGTGAGAAACTCTCATTTAAAAAATGTTGCTCCTTTAAAGGATATACCTTATCCACATGCTCCCTCAAGGAAGAGTAAAGAGAGACAATTTATAAGATTCATGGATATTCTAAAAAATCTGTAGATTAGTATCCCTTTCACTGAAGCCTTAGAAAAAATGTCCGCTTATGCCAGATTTATGAAAAAATTGTTGACTAAGAAGAGAAAAATTCTTGAGCAAGAGACAATGGAATTAGAAGTTGGATGCAATGCTATTATTTAGAAATCTTTGCCACCAAAATATAGAGATCCAGGGAGTTTTACTTTGCCTGTTACCATAGGAAATCTGACAGTGGGAAGAGCTTTATTGGACCTTGGAGCAAGCATCAATCTTATACCTCTCTCCATGTTGAAGAAGATTGGAGATGTTGAAGTGAGACCTACAACTAGCTGACAAGTCTATAAAACATCCTTATAGGATTGTTGAAGACTTGATAATAAAGGTTAACAAATTCTTGTTCCCAGCTAATTTTGTGGTCATGGACATGGAGGAGGATGCTAGCAACTCATGTCGAAAAGAAGATGGGTTGATGAAATGCCAGAAATATTATGGGCATACAGATGTACCTTTCAATCTACCACTCAAGAATTCCCTTACAACATGACCTATAATACTGATGTCATGTTACCAGTAGAAATTGATGAACCTAGGTTTGAAGAACTCAACATCAATCACACCAATCTCATGGCCAATTAAAATTTACTAATAACTAATTATATAAATAACAATATTATAGTGGATGATAACTTGATCAAGTATTTATGATAATTATTTTAGTAATTGTTACGTCTGTCAAAATTTAAATTTAAATTGAGATAATAAGTATTTATGTGAAGACTAATTAATATGATGTTGTCTTTCACCTACACTTTTTTCCCTTCACTCTCACCTCTTCTCACTCTTCTTCTCCCTAAACCCTAAATGATGAAAGACTTACATAACATAATAACTTTTATTGTACATATTATTTAGGAAATCGAGTTTCTGAAGTTTGCAATATTACTTACTACTAGATGACAATTCAAATAAAATCATCCTAAGGATCTATATAATTTATATTCTAAAATATCACTAAGCCAAATTCAAATGTCCAACAAAAATTTACTTACAACGATAATTACTTATAATGTTAGATTAAGATTCATGTCAAACACATAAGTATGTCTACGAAAAAGGTTAACTATGATGAATACAACTGATGGAAATCGCCTGCTAGCAACTCATTAACACAATTTCAAGTAAGTAATTCTAAGGCAACGGATTTATAACACTGTATATGCCACGGTGCCTTGTCTTTTGAATCAATATTTTATTCATAATGAATATAATAAATAACGAGGTTTGAGATTTGTATGCTACAATGTACAATACAATGTACAATAAATATCTCATTACAATGTACAACAAATTTCTGCCTACAATTTACACAAATTTTTGTCTGGCCCCCGTATCTTCTGAAATGTTGGTATTTTAGGCATTCTCATACAAAACTTCATTACCACATATTTAGCCTTGCATTTAACTTGAGAACCAGACAGCAATCCAGGTCCCACAACTCCAATATGTGATAATGTCTATAATCTGCAATAGGAATTTAGTACTGCGATGTCTTAACCATTCACAATTCCATTGTCATCTGCAGAAATGCTTTTGTTGATAGCGTGGACTTGTGCCTCTTCTGTTGCCGTTTGGACTAAACCGGTGGCACTCTCCACAATATTGCACATCTGCCAATATAAAGGGATAGATAATTGATAAGTTATTCAGCATAAAAATATTGTTACATAATCTGATACAAAATAGGCAATTGCATAGCACAGTACCTATTGCTTCAACTCAAGGCAGAGGATCATCCACATTTTGGTCAGTCTCAAATACCTTTAAGTTGTTTAGTTTCCAGCTCATTTGCTTTCTAATCACTC
>Ga0209489_105518_pt1 | contig 21808 bp, 10 predicted proteins | sample SiratrowhiteBW_FD_187527 | JGI IMG/M metagenome (GOLD analysis project Ga0209489, IMG submission 187527) | Root nodule microbial communities of legume samples collected from California, USA - Siratro white BW (SPAdes) (version 2) | ecosystem: Host-associated > Plants > Roots > Nodule | place...
TTTTTTTTTTTTTTTTTAGTGCTACAAAATCAAACAACTTGAATATGAATAAATGCCATCAAGAACTTTGATAGGAGTTGGAAGAACTTTGATAGGAGTTGGAAGATATAGTGAAGAGGGACCAATTGTGTTCTTATTATGGTGCCATTTTCATGTCATCAAATTATTCAATTTTTAAAATACCAACACTTTATCCATACACATAAATGATTATGTTATTATGCATCTATTTTTCATTTAGTTAGTGCTACAAACTTCGCCAAGCCCCACACTGTCAAACCCTAACTCAAGCATGAAAAATCTTTTCAAAAAAGGCATTCCATTTGAATTAAAATACTATCTATTTTACCCTAAATAAGTAAGAAATTATAGGAGGGTACAAAATCTTCAGAGAACATGATATCGTCACCATTTCCGTAAAAGTAGATTCTCGTTAAGTAAATAATTCTATGAAAAATAAGAAAATATTAAACAAGCACCAGAAGTTTTCGATATTTTCTCTAAATTTAAGAATTTACAAGCTGTATTTTTTTTCTTTAACACAAATACTGGAAACATGACCCATATTATTTAGAATATCTTTTTATTAGTTAATATTTATTCGAAATCATAAAATTATGAGAATATTATATTTTATTTATTCCAAATCATAATATTTAGGGGATTTTTCAACTTTCAATAAACTTCCACTAAAAAAGAATATTGGTTAAAAAATGGGGTTAAAAAACATTTTTCATAACGCTCATATTTTATTTTGAAATATAATACTCCATATTTTCTTTTAAGTGTCGAGTTTTTTAAAATTTGTTATTAATACTTATTTAATTTTTTCAAAATAAAAAAACAAAACTAATTATCGTTTACCAATCACGCACTTACTTTTTAAAGTTAATTTTTAATTAATTTGTATTTATTGTGAAGTGAAGTAAAAAAAATGATAAAATACCAATTGTGAGTTATTTGATTGGGATGAAGAAGAATATTATGTATATCTTGATTTGTACGTGAAATTCTTGAAAAAGAAATAATTCACCGAATGAGACACTATTTTTTATTTGAAAATGGTTTTAGATGGAGAAACTGATAAGGCCAAAAATGTGAAAGGCCAAAAAAGTAATTGTGATAGGTGAGCGTGTTGTTGTTGTAGTGTAGTGTAGCTCTGCTCACTTACTCCTACAGCTACCAAGTTCAAATTTTTTATTGATATTTTGAACGTACCTTCAAACTCTGAGAGCGAAAGCCAGAAGAGAGACGTTGGCATTTTGGTAAGTAACACCTTCAAACTTGAAATCAAATTTCTTGGTGTGAGAGTGTGTGAGTGTGTTCTGTGCGTTATGCAGTGCAGGGAGTTTAATCCTTTTCGGACAAAGCCACACGTCTTCATCATTACATCGTCTTTTCTTCCATGAAACATCCTCAGCGGTCCCTTCATATATCCTTAAACCAACCTCACATTTGTCTTACCGTTATGTTTCGACCCACGTTCCCAGTATCTTCTTATCTGCCTCCCTGCTAACTGCCCCATTTGCCTTTTTCGACTCAAACCGCTTTCTTTCTCTCCCAGATGGATGCTTTTTCCAACAAGAACGAAACTTTTCAAAACAAAACAGATGGGGTCTCCTCTTGTCTCACGGATTCCACTGCAGACTCCAGGGAAACCAGTCTCTGTGGATCCACTTCTTCAGCTTCCGTTGAAGAAGCAAAGGCAGAAGGCTCTTCTTCACCCGCTCCTCTTGGTTGGCCCATTCTCAAGGCTACAATCTCCAACCGCTCTAATTCTCATGAAAAAGAAAACAAGCACAAATCCCACTCGGAAGACACTAAGCTTACTCGGATTGGTTTGAACCTGTCAGGTTAGTTTTTTTTTTTTTTTTTTTTTTTTTTTTTTTTTTTTTTTTTTTTTTTTTTTCTGTCTCTTTTATAGAATGCCATGATAGATGGACGTGGCTGGGTTTGAAAGGATTGTGGACGGGAATTTTAATGGATAGAGACTATTTTTTCAGTTGAATTAGTTGGAGTTAATAATTAGACCTCTTCTTAAGTCATTAATTAATGTCGCTTTGTTATTTTGTGTAATAACTCTAATTAGTGCTAATTGTTAGATTTATTTTAATTTTGTTTAAAACAGAAGTTGACATGATGAAGGAAAGGTTTGCAAAATTGTTGCTTGGTGAAGATATGTCAGGTTCTGGAAAAGGGGTTTGCACTGCTTTGGCCATCTCTAATGCCATTACTAATCTGTGTGGTATGTTTTCTTTCTTGCACACAGACATAGGCTATCGGTTAATCGAGAAACTGTTTGGTTTGTCTTTGTTGGCCAAATGGTTCAAAATTTTTGAATTTTCTCTTTTGGTTTAAATTTGAGCTTTCTAACTTATTCAAATTTGGATTATTTGCAACGTGTAGCAACTGTATTTGGGCAATTATGGAGACTAGAACCTCTACCTTCTGAGAAGAAAGAAATGTGGCAGAGAGAGGTGGAATGGCTTGTTAGTGTTAGCGATTACATTGTTGAGTTGATGCCTTCTTGGCAAACATTTCCTGATGGGAGTAAACTCGAGGTAAAATTGGATTGATTGTTGATCTCAATGCTTAAGTCTGATTTTTTTATTCAAAAGGGAATTAATAATTATGATATTTCTAATACGGTGCATTCTGCAGGTAATGACTTGCAGGCCTAGGACAGATATTTTTATCCACCTTCCAGCGCTTCGCAAACTTGACAACATGCTTCTCGTGAGCATTGAATCTTGTTCTTTCATGGCTCCCTAGTAAATTTCTGTGACATCATTGAATGTTTGAGGCCTTAATGTACATTTTCTTTTATAACAGGAAATTTTGGATAGTTTCACTGCTACAGAGTTCTGGTATGTAGACCAAGGAATTGTAGCCGCAGAAGCAGATGGTTCAGCCTCTTTTCGCAAAACAATTCAACGGCAAGAAGAGAAGTGGTGGCTTCCAGTACCTCGTGTGCCCCCTGCAGGACTCAGTGAAGACTCGAGGAAACAGTTGAATTACTCTAGAGAATGTGCGAACCAAATACTTAAAGCAGCCATGGCTATCAACAACATTGCTTTGGCTGAAATGGAAGTTCCCGAGTCATATTTGGAAGTTCTTCCTAAGGTCTAATCTAAATTCCATCATTGATAGACTTTTGCCCCTTGTGTCATTCTATGATTAAGAAAATGATCAAACAAACAGTATCAATTACACCATTACAATTTACACGCACCACGGTTATCTACTAATAAACTTAAGGGACTATCGCACATCTTTCTTTTGGATGTACGTTACTGAAGCAATGTGGTCAATGTTTTCTGTGTGCAAAATAATATATGAAGAGAGATTAACTCTTTAAATTTAAATACCTGCAATGAGATGTTCTTTAGTCAATTTTCTGTCAAGTTATGACGTTGTCTTGAATATGGGTTTGTGCAGAATGGAAGAACTTGCTTGGGGGATTTTGTTTACCGTTACATAACATCAGATCAATTCTCGCAAGAGTACCTTCTTGATTGCTTAGACATATACTCCGAACATGTTGCATTAGAGGTTGCAAACCGTGTGGAAGCAGCAATTTATGTGTGGCGCCGAAGAGTTCACTCTCGGTTCACACCATCCCCAAAGCCCAACCGTTCTACCACGAAATCATCATGGGAAATAGTCAAGGACTTCATGCTTGATGGAGATAAGAGAGAATTGCTAGCAGATAGAGCTGAAAACATTCTAGTTTCCCTGAAGCAACGGTTCCCAGGCTTAAGTCAAACCACCCTTGATACCAGCAAGATCCAGTGCAACAAGGTTGCTTCCTTGTAGAAACCTTCGAGAGCTGATTGAAAATAAGAAATTGAAAACCTCTAAAAAATAATCTGACCCTTATTGACACATTTTCACACAAGCATTTCAAAATATCCTTACTTTCATAATTGCATATATTGACACATTTTTACACCAAAATTTCAGGATGTTGGAAAATCCGTGCTAGAGAGCTACTCAAGAGTTTTGGAGAGCATGGCATTTAACATTGTAGCTCGCATAGATGATCTGCTATATGTGGATGACTTGACCAAACATTCAGAGAGGTTTGCATTGGTTCCTACTACTACTACAGTTAACGTGGTTTCTCAGCAGAAGGTTACACGTCCACATTCGGTGTCTGTCTCAGGCACTGTTACTCCGCACAAAGCACCAAGCTTTTCACCAGCTTCTGTGCCACTCATTAGTCCTGCAAGAGGGGAGAGAACTCCTTTCCTCCATAACAACAACAGCATCAAACCTCATCGTCGTGGCTTTGGTGTGAGGAGAGTGCTGTCAAATTATCTTGGAGTGGAGGCAAAGACCACTAAGATATGCAGCAACTCAACTGAGGTGAAATGTTCAAACCCAAGTAGCAAGAAAACGGAACAACAACGTGAGAAGAAACCATGCACACAGAAAAACAAAATCAAATGACTACCAAGGTCCCTTAGAGCCACTAATTACGGTTGTTGAGATTCGGTGGGACAAAGTTTACTTAGTTTAGTGGAGCATAGGCCGTTATAAAGAAGCATTTATTATATATTTTTTTAACTTTTACATTTGTATCATTCACCACTAATATATATTTATTGGTATTGAGAATTCAAATTCATAGTGAGATCTGAAGCAGTTGGATTCTGAATTTAAAAATGCTGAGAATCACGTTGACATATTTAATGATATTTTGTCAATTTATTGAAACCATCTCTTCTTCTTTGGAACAATGTATAAACTTCACTGTGTACCAAACATAAAAAAACTAGTAAGTGGTCCCTGACAAAGGAGAGCTGAAAATAAGTGAAGGGAAAAAAGGTGGGGCATTCCGAGAATTGAACTCGGGACCTCTCGCACCCTAAGCGAGAATCATACCACTAGACCAAATGCCCTGAGTGATAATGGTGTGTAAGTAAAGATATGAATATGTTAGCAAAAGAAAATTTGTAGATGATTTCCATATCCAAACAGGCACCAAACGTGTACGCTTTTCCTCTTTTTCAGGTTGCTTCTGCAATTTTCTTTGAAATTAGATTTGCAATCAAATAAATAACATGCTCAAGGGACACAAAATGTCAACTTTATAGACTTTTATTGGTTGTCACACTTTTAATATTTCAAAGAGCTTTATCCAATTATATCAAAGTTTTTCCTATCTCACTTCTTTGGAATTTGGAGACACTGTTCTCAACATAGTTTGGTAAAGATAAACGCCACAAAGGTATTTATTTATTTATTATTATGGTTATTAGTGGTTAAAAAAACTGTTAAACAATAAAAAAAAAGATCCACGATAATTACTAATAAATATATTAATATTTAAAGAAAATGGGTGGGTAAAAGCGTGCGGTTCCACACAGGCAGGCAGACAGACAGAGATATATGTGAGCAGTTTCCGTGAGAGTCGATTTCATCTTCTCTGTTTTCTCAGCCTGACGAAAACTGTAGCTATGTCTTCTACTTTCACGAGTCTTCACATCACCGCGTTAGATGCGATAGTGAACGTGAACTCGCTTTTCACTCTCGCTGTCTTTATAGGCCTAACGTGGAACCCTAACGATCCGGAGAACAGTCTCAACTCCGATCCGGCGTGCGCTCCCACTTCCGCAATCGCCGAGAACCTCGTCGCCTTCCACGTCTACTCCTTCAGCTCCTTCCTCTTCTCCAGCCTCGTCGCCCTCGCACTCAAGCAGGCCATCCGCCTCTCCCGCACCACCACCTTCCACTACCCCGCCGTTGTCGAACACCTCGTCGCTCACGTCAACCGCACCGCCCTCCGCGTCGGAATGCTCGTCTCCGCCGTCGGATCCGTCTTCGGCTGCTCCTTCCTCATGCTCGCGCTTGTCAATGTTGCGCAGATCAAGCTTGGAACGCTTGCCTGTGGAAGCTCGCATACCTACGCCGCCGTCATTCCGCTTCTAATCCTCGTCCCCATCGCGCTCCTCATCTACGCATCGCTTGTTGTCTATGCTTTCACTCGCTAGGTTTGATGCGACTATTATGTTTCGTTGCATTTGCATAGATTTAAATTTAGGATTTAGAGTTAAAATTTCTAGTGCATTTTGAAAATTGACCGAGTGAGTGTAAATTAATACGGATATACTCTGAAATGGAAGTGTTGCTTTGGTAGTATCTTTCTGAATCAGTCATTGAGATATTCATCTTTGTCAATGCAAGCATATGTTTGATGATAGGTTAGATCACCATGTTAGAGTGTATGGAAGAACTTTTGATGAAAAATTTAGCATAGTAAGCGAGTTTTAGGAATTTCAGGAATTAGTCTTTTACTTTTCAGCCGATAATGCTTCTAGTTCACCCAAACAACAGTGATATTAGGGTTTCAAATGCAATTCAAACTCAATGTACAATTTCATTAGAATTTGAGTGGAGGCTTTGGTTACAAGAGTCATTAGTAGAATCATTCTTCATCTTCGTCATAACTCAACTCCAAATTCATTTGAAATTTAAATTACATTTTTAGTAAAAAAGTTAGTTTATTATCAAATTATATATAGTTATATTATATTTTCTATAAAATTTACTTATATTTATTAACTTTTGTATGAAATAAATTTAAAAAGAATGTGACATTACATTTTTTGAACTACGAGTTTGAATTAAAATGAATTCAAGCTAAAAAAATAGTTCATATTAACTTTGAATCAATCTGCAAGTTGAATAATGTTTTATTGATTCTGAGAGGAGTTTTAAAAGCTTTTTTAAGCTCATTATTGATTCTTGATTAGGACTAGTATTTTCTTAATTAAAAATGCATTAAAATGTATTTTTCTCTTTAGCTTATAAATACTACGTGCGAAAACACTAGCAAAGATGGACTGTTGGATTGCCTCAAAATTATTGTTTTATTAGATGCACCGTTCGATAGCCCGTGTTGTTGTGGGGCATTGGTTTGGACCGTAAATAAGGCCTAGTTCAACACAGGCCTTTGGATCAGCCACTTAGGCAATTGCTTCTTGCACCGTTGCACCATATCACCTGAATGAAATGTTTAAACTATTCTTGTGAGTTCTGGAAATTGGATTCTACAACTAACAAACATATTACAAAAATGGATTCAGCAACTCAGAAAGTGTATTCCACAATTCAATAAACCTGTTACGAATGTTATTCCATCGTTTCTCTGCCAAACACCACACCATCTTCTACATCTAAAACCTCCATGGTCACGTTCATAAAAATTTTCACTTGAATTTTCAGTGGAAGCAGTAAAAGGTAGGGTAAAAGAATAATCTCAATAATGTCATGTTCGCTTTCAACCCTTTTAATCTCAACAACTAGAGAGGCTAAAAAGCGGAAATCGTTGCAAATCCATCATTAAAATTCCTTGTTTATCAATAAAAATCAATATGTTATTGCTGCTTCTTTCTTTCCTACGCTATGCTACAAATTCAACACAAACACAATGTTAAAGATACCTTACACCAATGGGGTACAAGACAACCTCATAAGTGATAAGATACAAACTTCAACAATAAATCTTATAATGATAAATTTATAAGTCCTTAAGGTATAAACTACGGAAATGAAGTTAAAAATTGTTTTAAAAAGTAAATATTATGTTTAATAAATTAAAAGAACACTAATAACCTCCTCTGACGAGTTAACTGATAGAAAAAAGATTAAAGTAATGTTAAGAAAAATACTATACTTAATTTGGTTAAACTTAGAAGTGAAAGGAACACTTGTTTCCAATAGTTTTTGTTTAGTTAGTATATTGCGACACTGCACGTGAAAGAGACATATATATAGATGCGGACTCAATGATTACTGATTGTTTCTGGTTTATATTCGAAGAACAATTACAACCTTTACAAATCTGCAATTAGTTTGGAACTGGAAGGAGTAAGTCAATGAATAATTGGAAGAGAATTTTACAAAAAGAAAAAGCTAAAATTTATATTATAAATGAATCGTATCTACTCGGTTATACTTAATAAAAATTCATTAAATCCATAACTTGACTTTATTTCAAACTGGATTTAATTGAATTAACACACGATGCAATTATTTTGAGGACTATCCACACTTTCACGGCTGTGGAGGAAAAAGCCAAAATTAAATTTAAAAAGGTTGGTGGGAAAAAGAGTTTTGAAAAAGTAAGTTTCAATGAGAGTTTTTTTCGCCCTAGCACTATTTTTCGAAAATATTATCTAAACAACACACTTTTTACTTTAATTCCTTAACTACCATCATTTCTTAAAAAAATATTTTTTATTTTTTTTATTTTCAGTAGTTTTTTATTAAAATGATCTTTTATATCAATTATTATTTAATTTTAAATTTTAAATTTTAAATTTTAAAATCATAATTTATACATTTATTTTTTTTATTAAACCTGATGATATATTTATTTACATATTTTTTATTATTATATACATATCAACAATGAATAAATTAACCTTTATTTATTTTTTTTAAAGAATTTAATTAATAATTATTAAGAAAAAACTCTAACAATTTTATTTTACTTTTACTATTACATATTTAGATAATTTTTTACAAATTAAAAATAAAAAAATTAATTCAAATATCAAAATTATAATTTTTCTTTCAATTTCAATTTCAATTTTATTATAAAAATACAGTTACCAAATCATTACGATTTATTCTCTCCAGTTTAAATTTATTATACAAATTAGATAATTTGTCATTTATCCTTTTATTATAATTAATTAATTCAAGATACGTATAAAATATTTCATTTGATTCTCTTTGTATTTTTATTATCTTTCAAAATTTTAATTCAATTATTTTTTATAGTATTTTTTATTTTAAAAAATGAATTTTTTAAAATTAGGTAACAATTCAATTATTAAAAAAATGAATTTTTATAGCGTACAGTAAATAAAATTCTTTTAAAAAATTCAAATAAAAATTAATTTATTCAATGTTGATATGTATATAATGACAAAGAAAATAAATGAATAAATATATCATTTGGTTTAATAAGAAAATAAATGTATAAATTATAATTTTAAAATGTAAAATTAACAAATAGATGATAATTGAAAGAAAAGATGACATAAATTAAAATGTTGAAAATATAAAAAATAAATAAAAAAATACTCCAGCTATCTTTTTTATTATAGGATTTATCATGTATGGTTTTGTAACATTGAACCACTTTAGGGTATTTTGAATGAAAATGTTGTAAGACATCTTAGGATACTCTTTTGTATTACTGACCTTATCTTCTATATATGGATTGGGACAACCTATCATTTATAATATTTTTATTGGTGATAAAAAAAAACTGTCATTTTTCTCGTTCAAAATATATAGTCTAGGTCTTCTACTGCTTCAGTAAAAACCTTCTTTCAATTCGATGAAAAGAATGCATAATTCATATATATATATATATATTACTGATTGTAATGTTTTTGCAGACTATAGGTGCGTGTGTTTTGCACGTTCAAGCAGGGGAAAAGAATCAAAATAAAAGAAGAGCTGAAGGAGAGTGAAGTAAAAAAAAAAAAAACAGAACTTTAAAGCACTGTTCAGTCCTTCGGGATGATGATGGTACAGTTTTTGTAATACTATTGATAATTTTATCTTATTTTATAACAAAACGGCCTATGCTCCACATGAATGGTGAACCATATCTTTGTAACTTAACCTTAGACACCACCCAATAAAAACTTCAATTTGAAAGAGTGATAGGGAAGTGAATCTAATTTGAAACTGAATGATTCATCTGTTTGATCCAATGTTTTGGTGGATCCAAGGGTGTACATCACATATTTTTTATTTAAAGCACATATAACATAGGATATAATTGTGTTCGGTTTTCCCAGGAAGAGAGAGAGCAAAGTAAAAATTGAAGCAAAACATGGATCATGTGGTCAATGGATAACTAATAGCAAGAGTTCAAGATTCACATTTAAGGTCTAATTTTTACAAGCTCAATCAAATTTTAGACTTTTAGGTGCCTAATTTCATGTGAAACATTCTCGATAAAGAAAGAGTTGTAGAGTCACTGTGGTTGTTGCCTTTTCGTTTATCCAATGCCATGCCATGAAGATGAAAGCCATATCTTGTTGCAGTTTAAGGAAAGATTTGATATTAGTAAGTCTGCTTCTTTCGATCCTTTCAGTTGTCCCAAGATAGCATCTTGGAATGCAACCACAGATTGTTTCTCATGGAATGACATTAAATGTGAAGAGCACACAGACAAAGTCATATGATTAGCATTGATCTTAGTAGAGCATGTTGCTAATGGTACCCTCTTTCACCTCAAGCACCTTCGAAGGCTTGATTTTTCTGATAACCACTTCAATTTCTCTCAAATCCCATTTGTGATTGATGAGCTTTCACATTTAAGATATCTGAACCTTTCTGAAGCCAATTATTTTGGTGGCATACCGCAACAGGTTTCACATTTTCAAGAGACTGTCTCTTGATCTAAGAGCACATTTTTCTCCAGTTCAAGTCAATCTTTTGAGTTTCAAAATATCCACTCTAAGAAGCTTAATTCAAAATTCCACTAGTCTTGAAATTCTTTGTCTTAATAATGTCACTATTTCATCTTTAGTCTCGCAAATCTTAAATTAGAAAGACTCCATCTTTTCCATTGTGAGCTATTTAGGGAATTTCACTGAAATAGTCCATCTTCCAAACTTGAACTTGTGGATTTGGGAAATAACCTTCCTGATTTTCATTCAAGTTCACAAATTACCACGTTAAACCTCCCTTTTCTCAAGTTTCTATGGCCCACTATACCAGCATCAATTGGAAATCTCAAGTCTTTTTGAATTAGTTATCAATTGTATAACGCAATTCTTTAGGGCATATCCCTTCTTCATTTGGAAACCTCACACAACTCACGATGCAAGATATCAAAGGGTCATCTTTCTTCATTCTCGGTACATCTAACCAATTTGCACAACCTTAAAGTTGGTTCCAATGATTTCACTTCTGGCACCATCTCATGAACTTGTAAGTTATCAAGAATAATTAGTTTGGAACTAGACTTCAATCATATTGCCAACAAGATTCCGTTTTGTTTTTCAAAGCTTACCTTACTATCTATATTATCCTTACGTTATAGCAATTTAAGTGGAAAAAGTCCATCTTATTTGAGTGATAATCTAACTAATTTGGCTTACTCAGGGATCTTGGAGATAACAATCTTCAAGATGAGATTCCAATCTCTTATCAAATTCGAGTTCCTTGAAACTCTTTGTGTGAGATCTAATTTGTTGGAGTACAGCTTGACAAACTTCTGATATGCTCGAAATGCTAATAGATTCTCATTAGTTGAGTGAAGAAATTTCATCCATGTAAGTATGCAAGTGTTATTAAAGATAAGTGTGAGTTGGAATTTGTATTGGATAAAAATTACAAGAAAAACAATATATAAAGAGAAAATATTTAAAAACTTATAATTTTAAAGTTTTGGATTGAAAATAAAAATGATTTTATAATCTCCTGTATCAATTTACTTACCGATAATTGGTAATAATTCTCTTATTTGTCTCACCTTGTCCTATAAAAAGTGTGCTATTTATTAAAAATAAAATATCAAAATTATAAAAGAAGTATTTATTTTAAAACTAAAGAAACATAAGTATCCTTTACCATGACTTGTAATTCTCTAGAAAACAGTACTTCTGAGATAATAGAAGATTGAACCTTCATTTATCCTGTTAGTAAGCCAGAAGGAATAGCATAGTTGCAGAATAACACGTTTGAAAATGAAGATGAGGAAGACAAAGCCTCCATTGGTTTTGTTTCCATATTAGATATATACAATAATACCAACAACTACATAGCAAGTTAGATCCTGTTCTTTTTATCTGTCACAAAGCTTCTCCCTAGAAATGAAATAATATGCAGAATCCAGGTATATTGTGCATCAGATAACTTTTATATATATGTCTTTAAATTTTCAGCAATAACTTGTTGGTTGGGAGTATCATAAGAAGATGATGCTACTTTGAGGCAATGCTTCATCCAAATCTGCTGCATATACACTCACCATTCACAATTAATCACTAATTCAACTCTATCTTTTGCTTCTATAGGTTCCTTCACCTTTTAATACTTACGTATGAATTCAGTGGTTCATTTTTAAATGAGAGTTTGAATTAACATTGGTCAGTTCATTTTAATTATGTTTTTTCTCATATTAAAATACTGCATACTTAATTATAAATAGATCGACAATATTGAAACAGTTTTCTTCCACCTTATATCAGGACAATGATTAGTTCCATGACTCGTGTTTATGTTGCAGTGAATGTGGTTGGGCATAATAATGGTTGATCCTGGACTCACATCACACCTGACTTTTCCACTTTGTTGATGAGGGAAGTACAAAAACAAATGAAACGGGAAAATTAGTAAGCATTTTTTGGGTGATTTTGGTTGAGAGAAAATGAGAAATTAAGTTTTATCTTTGCTTATCTAGTTAGATAAAAATATAGAAAAAAAGTATTTTAGTATATAGATATTTTTGTCCATATATGAAAACTAAACACATATTGTAATTACTCTTATTTAAATGTAATATTACTTATTTGTAGTCAGTGATTGTTTTCTTCTTTCTCCCTTACATGTATAGTTATGGCATAAAATTCTATATAAATGCAATTACTGGACTTATGATTGTTTAAAAGATTTGAGCTACATCAAGCAGGGAATTATTTTAAAAATAAAAACTTTATAGTTCTAGTTTAGTTTTTTTTTTCTTTTAAAAAAAAGATCTGTTTAAAAAAAAAGACACTTTAATAAAATTAAATTGTAACTCAAAATTTAAAAATTTGAAAATATATTATAAAATAAATATTTCATTCAATTTAGATAGTTTGACAGTAATTCGGGCTATTTAAATAATTCAAAGGAAATTTGGAACAACTCAAAATAATTTAGTTTGGTTTATTTTGCTAAAACAGTTGTAGAGTTGTTTGATTGTTTGAACAATTATGAGTGCATTTGAATGTTAGTTCTAAAACCTAAATTAACTTACAGTTTACATTGTATACTGTTTTGATAATTTTTCCATTATTGAAAACAAAATTCATTTCGAATTCCAATTGAATTAAATGTATAAAGAGGTGTTTTTTTTTTTCAACTCTACTTAAATTTAACCTAATTTTTAACTAAAATTCAAAGTTATATTATATCATTGATTTAATTCAGTCAAATTGCTTTTAGAATTGAGTTTGGTCATTTCAATTTGTTGACTCTGTAAGTGGACTTATTACTATTATTGGAGTTTTATTTATTTATTTCATTTTTCATATTGGTGTAGTGCACCTTTAGTATTGCTAGGGGTGCATTAGCTTTGGTGGGTTAACTTTGAGCCTTTTAATTTATCCTTATTAAAATAAAGTGTTATAGAAAAGGCAAGCTTATAAATGCAACTCTTATTTATAAGTCACAGAATGCTACATGCTACAGCGGATAAAGGGGAAACCTTAAAGTACATGCAACAAGATCACATGATTCTAGAACACTACTAAAAGTCAGTAACCAGCACGAAACTTTTTGCATGAAACAAGAACACAACAGCAAGTAATTATGGCTTGAAGCTACAACGTACTAACTATTAAGGCTTGACTTATCATGTGCTACAAACTTATATGTGCGAGCTGTGACAAAAAGGACCCAACACATGTCGAAGAGTTCTAGTGTCCGCTACCATCTCTTATTTACCTACTTAATTAGAGCACCGCCACCGCGTACAACGTATGTGGTCGATCATATATATCCTCCTGCAAAATCAACAAATTGTCCATGTTTCAACCTCATCTAGTGAATCAAAATATTTGAGTTAAATTTGAATTTCAAATACCTGGTCTACAGGATGGGAAGCTTTGCATACATTGGCAGATGTTAATAATAAAGAGAACCTGCAGGAACCGAAAATAATGTAGGTATTATAAAGTCAGAAAATTTTGCTTCACTTAGAAATTTTGTTTGTTTACTACTTTTTCCTCTGCTACGTGGAACCAAGATTGTCCTACCTTGCCACCAGTTTCCTCTTGAAGCACTATTTGAATCATTACCATTCGGGTCATCATCATTCTTATCTTTCTTAAACTGCACAAGATGCCAAATATATCTTAATTGAGAAAAATACAACACACATGTATATGCATGTAAATATTTACAACTAAGAAGTATCCATTTCAGCTTCATTGCATTATACCATTACTATTTTCTTTATATGTAATCAATGATCCTTGCAGCATGAATGAAAAATAAACCATGTATACATGGTTTCTCATTAAACTTGTACATATTATTTTTTAAATCTCTCCATTTTTTATGAAAATTTACCATGCAAAAGAATTATATATACTATAAGGGTCACCGATTTAAGTAGACTTTTAGTGTTTTAGTTACGAATACATTTTAGAGTTGAATTTATTCAATTTTGTGTTTACATTTATCTTTTAGGGGCTGAAAGGAAAGCTATGAAAGAAAAAGTGTGATTGAATTTCTCTTATCACATGAAAGCAAGCTTAAGGGAAATGTGTAAAAGATAAAGCATATATGTGCTGCAAAAGCATACGAGTAACTAAATGTAAAAACAGTGCAGGTTGTACTTAAAAGTATTATTATATATTAAATAATTATCTCTTTGGCAATCAACACCATGGACCATGATGATAAAGGATGGGAATTGAGGCACTCACAATGTGGTGGGATTCAGTGGTCCTGGTTCTTGGAGAATAATTTTCTTGAGCACCATAAAAGATTGATGAACTGTAGTAATTGCTGGGCTCCACTGGCTCATTCTGATAATTGGTATTGGTATTCTTGTTGGAGACACCGCTGTTTTCACCTTTGTAACCATAATTGCCTGAAACGAATCCAACTGAAGCTTTACTAAATAAACCCAGACATTAAAATTGGATTGAAAAAGCCACATGTTCCCTGTCTATAGACAAGATTTGAGATGAACTGAAAGAGGGCATATTTAGTACTTCAGGTCAAAGTGGTATATGTCTGATAACGAACCTGGTGCTCCATAATTTTTGCATCCCATGTCTTGTTTTGTTGAATCTCTCCCTCCAACCTAAAGTTGTATAAAGAGTAACAGGGTTAAGTGTATATGTTACGTCAATTATTTTTCACAAAGCAGTATATGCTATATATATCGCTCAGAGATCAAAGCTGATATTAACTTTAGTCCAAGAGTACTCAGACAAGAACATATTCAGTCACGCTTAAAGTTCTGATTTAAGGTAAACTTTATGCGCATAGAGAAGAGCTAGCTAGACCAAAAGAATTTAGAAATTCATACTCAAAAACTTGCTAGCCAGCTAGCTCAGCACAAATACCATTATCTATACATACTACTATACTCCATTTTGTGCAAGAATATATCAGGGTAAAAACTAGATCAGCAAAAATGAAAAGTTTGTTTTTTTCTTTCTTTTTTGGAGATAGTTATAGTTAGTTACCTAGATAGAAGAGTTTGACCATAACTTTCAATAACTACCTTGTGAAAAGGTGTGCTATTGATACATACTGACTCAAACGATTCAAGGACCTTAAAGCCTAAAGCCACAAACCATTCTTTTGTTATTATACCAACACATTAGAGCTATGATATTCCCAAAAAGAGGTGTTGATTAAGTAGTCAGAAACAATAACTATGCCATATTGCCAAAGCAAAAAAAATATCAAAAATACAAAAACAAAAACATGCTGGGCATGCTATGCAAGTAGGATTGAGGAAATTAAGTCATGCATATGGATAAAAAGTAGAAAAGAAAGTAGGAGAGGGACATGCATACAGTGGAAGGAGGTGGGAAAATGGAGCCAAAGATGCTGGTGGATGAAGATGAGGTGGTGGAGGGGTCCTTGGGACCAAAAAGATGATCAAAGTTGGTGAGTGATGATGAGGAAGAACCTCCTCCCACTTTCTTTTTGTTGTTCTCCATGTCTGGTGTGTGTGTGAGTGTCACTTACGACTAATAGTGATTAACCAAAGAAGCAAGGTAGCTAGCTTTATGTGTTTAGAGAGGTATAATATAAAGGTTTCTTTCTTTGTCAACCAACCGACAAAACTACTAGCTAGTTTGATAAGTATATATCTATCCTTTAACGACCAAAAGATTGGATAAGATTTGCAGGTTTGGAGAAGAGGAAAAAAGAGATAACGATGGAAGATGGGAAAAAGGAAGATTGAAGAAGAGAAGAGAGCTGAGAGAGAGAGAAGAGAGGGATAGGAGAGCACGTGATGGTAGCAGATGATGTGTAGAACATGATACGTATAGAAGGGTATTTATAAGCCCAAAAAGTATGCTGCGCCCATGTGCCCCTCATTCAATTTCCATCCCTTTCCCTTTCTTTGACACATGGGTCTCCTCCTGGGCCCCACCTCGACTTGATACCCAAATCCAAACCCCTCTTGCCATATGTCTTCCTCCTCCATCTTTGACTTTCCCTTCTCTTTTACCTACTCTTCTCTATTCAACAACCAGGGATTACTTTCACTCATCTTTCTCACAATTAACTCTCATAATAATTATGCTCATTCATCCATTTCATTGCATCAAAATTTGAATGAGTATGAAGGATTCATTCTAGTCATGGTGGTTTCATTAATTAATAGAGTCATAATTGTGTTCTTAAAGCTATCCTCATTCATTCATATAACTTTGATCAGTAGCAGATTTGTAGAAAATATGGTTTTATGTCATTGCCGGATACAATAGTTGTCCATAGTGTTTTTTTCCCCTACGAACACAATTGCTGGTTTGAGTTGAACCAACTTTACCCCTTTAGTTGGAGCAGAAATGCATGATATCATTTATGGAAATGATGAAATGAAATTGCTTTACATTTTTAATCTATTCCTTTTATTATATTTGTAGTTTTCCCATTGGCCTATATTTATATATTGAATGAATGCAATTTAGTTTATGGTTATTTTTAAGTAAGCTGACTTTATAAATTAGACGTTATTATAATGGTTATAAATACTACCAGAAATATATAGGGGATATGATTCTCTGTGGCCCATTTTTATTATTGTATCTTATTTTAATAAGTTTAAAATTAATAACAGGGAATCAACATTGTGGAAATCATTTTTCTGCATATTTTTTTCCGCAATCAATCATTGTAAAAAAGAAGTCACTGTTATGCTAGTTTTCATGGCAACCAATATAAATGACTTACTATATTGATTTAATTTAGACTTAATATAAAAAGTATTAACTTTTTTATGCATTGTTTGATTTCACATACTCCTAAAATTCATTTTTTATTAGTGAAACTAACTAACTAATTCGTTTAAGAAAATAATTTTATTAAGATTTTATTTTCTTTCTCAAAATTTTCATTGTTATATTTTCAATGATATTTTATGTGAAATTGCTATTTTTTGAAATTTTACATCTTTTACTTACATTTTAAAAAATGTAATTAAATTTTAATATATCCATATAATAAAAGCAATACCAAACAAACCTAATAAATCAAAATGAATAATAATTTGTCTTCATGTCATAAGGGCCAACCTGTAGAAGTAGGGTATGCTAGTGTACATAAAATAATGTCTAAGGAATGTAGCATAAACCCCTAACATCAATACAAACAGAACCCTCTTATCTTTTAATTAGGAATTAGGATAACCGACATATCATATAGTAACCATTCATTAGAAAAAGGTGAAAAAACACTAAGGATTTATTCACTTTTAGGTTATTTGGTAGTGTATATAAATTAAAAAAACTTTTAGTTATTTGAAGAAAAAATAGTAATCAAGGACGTATTTTATTTTCTTCATCTTTCCTTCTTTTTGGTTGTAGGGGTTGGATTATGATATGTTTTACTTTTTTTTTAGAACTAACAAATTATGTATTCTTTTAGTTATGGATTCCTACTTTGTTTTTTAGTTCGTATAATTTTCATGTGATATTGGTGTTCTCGAGATACCTATTGGTGTTTTCTAGTAATATAGGTTGTTTTTCATTTTGTACAATTTTATACATTTTTGTATATGGTAGGGAACTTTATTACCCCTAATTAATATATCTTTTTCTATTAAAAAAAATCAAAACACATATAATATATTAAAATATTAATTTCTTATTTCCATAACTCAATATTATTAGGTTAATTGTTTGTTATTGTGGAGAGAGTCTTCAGATATTTTTTTGGAGGATCAATTAAAATTATTGGATTTTAACATGCATTTCGGTCTTTATCAATCAAAGACTTTATCTTCAAGATATTAACTTACATATTTACCATCTTATTTTTTTTTATATAAAAACAGTGATTAATTTGAGTATATTATTTCCTGCTTGTATATTTTGAAACAATTTTTGTAGTTTAATATTAAATAACATTTAGCTTGTGGACGCAGAACAAATATTTTAGTTTTATATAATTAGGTTGATAATAAATAAATATTTTTAATATGTGAAATTTTTTATAAATAAGTTTCACAATAATATATATATATATATATATATATATATATATATATATATATATATATATATAAATAAAAGTTATATAAACATTTCTAGTTGTAATATAGAATCACTTTTAATTATGGACAATTTCTTATTAAAAATATATAAAATTCAAGTGAAAGATAGAGATAAAAGATCATAAATTGAAAGAAATAGACAATTACAAATATAAAAAAGAGAACATTTAAAATGGTTGAGATATTTTTTAAAGTACGTGAGTATCTGAAATTTTGTTAAAAAACAAGGAAAAATAGATAATGTAAATAATTGATTTCTAATTGAGAAAGTGGGAAGTTTGTAATTTCAGTCTTTTATAGTTTATAATGTAAAAGTGGACTTTTAATCTTATTTTTTGAATATGTAATTTTTTAAACTTTTGAACTAATAAGTGATAAGTATGTGAAATTTTCAGCATAAAAAGACTTGAAAGACATTTTTGCACATTCTTATTAAATCACATATTTTTTTTCCCTTTTCGTTGGCTGTATTTTCTTATTCTTCTTCTCTACTCTTTTATCATTCTTCATCTACATTCTTTTGGTATCACCGTCCATGTTCCTTCTTTATTTATACTTTCAAGTTTATGGATGAGAATAAAATCTATAGACATTTTCTTATTCTTCTCCACCCATCGTTTTTGTCATTCTTCATCTGCGTTTCTTCTTCTAATAGCTTTGGTTTCCCTCTTTATGCTCTCATTTTTTAGATGAGAATATAACTCTTTACAAGGTGCTTCTAGAACTAAAGCTTTAGCATTTTTTTTCCTCTCATTTTAGGTCCCTCTTATATTTAATTTTGTTCTAATAGTTACCTTTTGAACAAATTCAAATATGTGATTGTGCTCTCCAAGAATGCAAACATATATACTTGTATTTAAACCTGGAAATAAAGATCTTGTCATATAATTGTGCAAGTGGTCTTAAATATCTGGTCATGCTTCTTTATTCTTTTATGAGAGAGATAATATTTAATCACGGATCAGGAATATAGTCTACAAGAAATATTCTGAATGGAAAATATGAAGCCAAAAGTATATCTCGTTGATGATTAAAACCTGATTAGATATGTCATTATACACAAATGAAAAATTGGAAACAGTGAGGAGGCAGTTGGAGCTATCTTTGTACTCTTTTACAGATGTCATAAAATTATGTTTCGTTACCCTTTCACTTTCTCAACAAATTATTCTTTTAAGTCTTCTGCTAGCACTTTTTATTTCTCTATTGTTGGGAAAAATACACAGTATTTTTCCATGAAGTCAGATTTCTGAGAGTGAAATCACAGCGAAATAATTAGACACACCAATTTGATAACGGAGTTCGGCCAATACTGCCTACGTCTCCGGACTGCTGCAGATAATTTAATAGTAGAAAATTGTACACTGTGTTTATAAAATACTCACAATCTCACACTACCCACAACCCAATTACACCCGAGAATCCTAATTTTTCTCTCTTAGAAAAATTTCTCTCTCACTCACGGATGTTTCTCTCTTTTTGCTGGGATGATATTCTGAAGGATGAGCTTTGCTATTTATAAGGAATTGCTAGCACTGTGCATCATTGGAAAAGTCAAGAAATTAGGCACCGCAAATTTAATTTGTGGCTTCTGAATTAGGTGCAGGAGGCGCTGCCCACCTTTGCAGCTTTTGTTGACGCTGCCCACCTTTGCAGCTATTGTTGACCAACAATCTCCCACTTGAAGACTGATTTCAATCTGTCTTCACACCTTGATCAATGCAGCAGTCTTCTTCGGTCTGTTATTCTAGCAGGCCAACTGAAGTTGAACACAACTTCAGTTTATCAATAGTCACCACCTTTGTTAACATGTCTGCTGGATTCTTGCTTCCTATAATCTTTTTCAATGTTAACACCTCATCTTCAAGTAAAGATCTGATGAAGTGGTAACGAATATCAATGTGCTTTGTTCTAGAGTGAAATGCTGAATTCTTTGCTAGATGTATTGCACTCTGACTGTCACTATGCAAAACACTCTTTTCTTGGATGAATCCCAGCTCTGTTAACAATCCTTGAAGCCATATCAACTCTTTACTGGCTTCTGTTACTGCTACATACTCAGCCTCTGTAGTGGATAGTGCAACAATCTTTTGTATCCGCGACATCCAACTGACAGCTGTAGTACCAACAATGAAGATATAACCGGTGGTGCTTCTTCGGTGATCCATTTCACCTCCGAAGTCTGCATCTACGTAACCCTGTACTTTTATATCTCCTTTTCCAAAGTACAAACATTTTTCTGTGGTGCCTCGCAGATACCTTAGAATCCACTTGACTGCTTCCCAATGAGCCTTTCCTGGATTTGCCATAAACCTGCTTACAACTCCCACTGCATGGCCAATGTCTGGCCTAGTACAGACCATTGCGTACATCAGACTTCCTATGGCTGAGGCATATGGAATCTTAGCCATAAAGTCTTTTTCTTCCTCCGTCTGAGGAGACTGATCCTTGGATAAGCGAAAATGACTAGCCAAAGGTGTGCTAACTGGTTTGGCCTTGTCCATATTGAATCTTTGCAAAATACAGTTGATGTACTCTGCCTGAGATAACTGCAAAATTCCTCTTTGCTTATCTCTCGTGATTTGCATTCCAAGAATCTTCTTTGCTGTACCTAAGTCCTTCATGTCAAATTCTTTTGACAATTGTATCTTGAGATTTTTAATCTCGTTCATATCTGAACCTGCTACTAACATATCATCGACATATAGTAGCAATATGATATAAGAGGACTTATATCTCTTGAAGAAACAACAGTGGTCAGCATTGCACTTCTGGAAGTCCTCCTTGTGCATGAAGCTTTCAAACTTTCTATACCACTGTCTTGGAGCTTGTTTCAGGCCATACAAGCTCTTCTTTAATCTGCACACCATTTTATCCTTTCCTTTTCCTGAGAATCCTTCAGGTTGGTGCATGTAAATCTCTTCCTCTAAATCTCCATGAAGAAACGCCGTCTTCACGTCCAATTGCTCAAGATAGAGCTCTTCACTGGCAACAATACTTAAGACAGACCTGATAGTATTGAGCTTCACAACTGGAGCAAAGATTTCAGTGTAGTCGACTCCTTCCTTTTGCTGAAATCCTTTGACAACTAATCGGGCTTTGTATCTCTTTGAGCCATCATGGTTCTCCTTCACTCGATACACCCATTTATTATGAAGTGCCTTCTTTCCCATGGGTAGCTCAACTAGTTCCCATGTCTGATTAGAGATCAAAGATTTCATCTCATCTTTCATAGCAAGCTCCCACTTGTTGGCATCTGTGGTCTGACATGCTTCTTCATAATCTTCAGGCTCCCCTCCATCAGTCAACAACATG
>Ga0209489_105522_pt1 | contig 21798 bp, 10 predicted proteins | sample SiratrowhiteBW_FD_187527 | JGI IMG/M metagenome (GOLD analysis project Ga0209489, IMG submission 187527) | Root nodule microbial communities of legume samples collected from California, USA - Siratro white BW (SPAdes) (version 2) | ecosystem: Host-associated > Plants > Roots > Nodule | place...
GTACTCGTTGTAACTATTTGCTTAATAGTGGAACCTCTTGAACGGTTTGTTCAAGGGAGAACTGGACGTAGCCCAAGAGATTAGGGTGAACCAGTATAAAACTGCTTTATCTGTGCTTATATTTTTTGCCTTGGTTGGTGGTTTCTATTTATAGCAAATTGAGTTCAGGCTCCATTCAACCCCCCTTCTGGAGCCAGCTGTTCCTACAATATTAATTAAGAGATTGAAAAGTTATAATGTGATTTATGAATATGAATATGTCTGAATATATAAAATAAGGATAAGTTTAAAGGCATTTAATTAATTTATAATTTTTAAATATATAAAAATAAATAAATTTTAATGAATTAATAATATTTGTTTATTTTTTTATATATTTGGATGAGGTCTTATAGTTAAGAATTATTTTTAAAAGGAATAACAATTGCTTTAAATAGGATTTTTTTTTATTTTCATAACAAATTTTTAAATATAATCATGGTAGAGATTATAGTTTAATCGAATTTAGAATTAGTTAGGGGAAAAATTGGTTGAATCAAAATTATGAACAATGGCTAAACATAACACGTTGCCACCCATCTTATTCAACTTCTAGATTGTTAAAATTTTTTTATTCTTCAGTTAAAAAATTCAATTATGTTATTGATGTCAGAATTATATTTATACATATTTCCACATAATTAATATATATTTATATATTAATATAAATAATACTTTTTAATAGCTTCAAATTTGTATCAATATAAACAATTTTAAAACAATAATAATGTGTAAATTTTTTCATATAAAACTGTTAATTATATAAATAAAATAAACTAGTACAAAATATATTATATGTAAAATATGTACAAAATAAAGGGAAAAAAGTGGACTAAAATATTTTAATAATTAGTAGTAGTTGTAAAGGAGGACAATAGACTTTTCTACATAATAATTATATATTTATACATTAATATGAATAATACTTTTTCAATAGCTTCAAATTTGTTATCAATATAAAAAATTTAAAAATAATAATAATAATATAATAATAATTTTTTTCATATAAAATTGTTAATTATATAAATAAAATATACTAATAAAATATACTTAAAAAATTAATACAAAGAGAATAAAATAAAATGTTCTATAATTTTTTTAACTAATTAATCATAATAGAAAAATAAATTATAAATTATTTTATTTTAAATTTTATAATAACTTAAATTTATAATAATAAATTATATTAAAGATATCATTTGATTTTTTATAAAGATATCATTTGATTTTTTTATAAAGATATCATTTAATTTTTTATAAAGATATCATTTGATTTTCAATAAAAATGTAATTAATTTTTAAATTAATTAATCATAATAGAAAAATAAATGATAAATTATTTTATTTTATAATAATTTAAATTTGATATAATAAATTATATTAAAGATATTTGATAAAGATATCATTTGATATTTTATAATGATATCATTTGATTTTTATAAAGATATCATTTCATCTTTTATAATAAAAATATCATTTCAATTTTTATAAAGATATCATTTTTAATTCAAATAACAGTTTTATAATTTATTATAATTTTTTCTTTCTATTTCAATTTCAATACAAATTACAATTACAAAATTTTATCTCTATCAAAAATCAATTACATCTTTATTGAAAATCAAATAATATCTTTATAAAAAAAATCAAATGATATATTTATCAAATATATTTAATATAATTTATTATTCCAAATTTAAATTATTAGAAAATATAAAATAAAATAATTTATCATTTATTTTACTATTATGATTAATTAGTTAAAAAAATCTATACAATATTTTATTTTATTCTCTTTGTATTAATTTTTTTAAGAAAGTTTATTCAATTATTTTTATATTATTTCTTATTTAATTTTAATCAACTAATAATTAAAATTTGTAATACCTCTTAAAAAAACTAACAATTGAAGTAATACAAAAACGAAATATAAAATAAATAAAAAAAATAACACAATTGATCGTAAAAAAAAACAAAACAATTAAAAACACACATGTAAGAAAAATAAAAAAGAATCTTATTTGAATAATTAAAGAATAAAGAGTGCTATTTGAGGAATTAAAAAATAAAGAGTATTAATTGATAAAAATAAAAAATAAAAGAGTGTTATTTTAGGTAAAAAAAAAATCTTTTTCTAAACTTCTATTTTAGTTTTAAATAAATAAAATAAATATAGCAGATCTTTAAATAGAGATCACATGTTTGATCTCAATAATTATTTTATTATAAACTAAAATGTTATATAGTTTACCATTAAGTTTAAATAAAGAGATATCATATCAATTTTTTTAAAATTTAAATTATATATCTAATATTAAACATTTTTGGGTTAGGTTGAATATCTATAAAATTGTAATCTAGTACCCAAACCAAATTGCCATTATATTCATTTTACCAATTTTATATAGAGTACAAAAGGGAGAGAATTGAGGTCTAATACTGTTTTCCAAATCAAGATAAGAGTAAGAATCATTTTCAAGAGAGCTAAGTGAATCTTTAATTAAGAAAGCTTCAAGAAAAGATTCGACTCAAAGCTGTTGTAGAGGTGATTTGGTATAAAATTTACATTGAATTTGTTGTTTTTGAACTACTATAAGGTTCTATAGCTGTATACTAGTGTTCTGTTGTGGTATAGTTTGGTTTTACATGTATGTAGTAGGGTGTTGCAAGGTTTTGTGAGTTTCTTACAATGTGCAAGAAGGATTTTTGATTATATAAGGTTTACAATTGAGTATAATTAGTGACTTTCGGAAAGGAAAAATGGATGTATCCCTTTAAAACAATATAAATTTTGTGTGTCTGATCTCTCTTTCAATTTTGATTAGAATTTGATTTTACTACATAATTACTGTATTTGGATAAAATCAATCAACTAATTTTTGAAATCAACCAATTGATTTTTTCCCTGCACTCACTAGTTTTCTGCATTAATCTGGTTGAAACTTGGTTTGATAAGCTTAGTGCACGTACTGTTTTTCACTGCTTGATCATCTTTTAATTATACTTGCTTTTAATTATACTTGTTTTCTTTTAGTGTTTTGCATTGCATATATAGTGATATTGAGTGAATCAGCTTGATTCTCTTGTTACACATTTAATTTAAAAAATTTCATCCGGAACTCTATAACCCGATCAATATTTATTTTCTTTAAAGATTGACAACTACAAAGATAAAGATAAATTGATTCTTTCTTAAATTCAATCAATTAGACTCATTTTCCAGTCACAATATGAGAATTTTATATTCACTGGTTTGTCTGTGTAATTAATTGTTTTCTGTTTGTAAGTGATTGATATTTTGTGTTGAAAATTATAATAAATTATTTGGTAATTGAAGTGATTTATTTTTCTGATAAGTTTTGCTGTTTAAAATTTAAATCCATTGTTTTTAAATTTTAATTTATTGTTTTTCTAGTATGCGCTTTAAAGTGATTTGGGTGAAAATATTCATTTTTTTAAAATAGTAATTAGCTAAAATTTTAATAGTTTAATTCACCTTTTCTTGAATTCAGCCCAAAGTGTTTTCAAAACTAAATATTTATCCACATATATTATACCTAAAAATGATTCAATCTCTTTGTTATTAAATAAACATACCCATTTTATTGTTTAAAAACCTCCTTTTGAACTTGACGTAAATACTCGTTACCAAGATTCATTTTTTTAATTTTTTTATTACTTTCAAAATTTGAACTTACAACATGATAATATGTTACCTATTTTTGTTAAACTGACACGTAAAACATTATTAAAAATTTGTTTCATTGACATCTAGCTTTTATTTCATAACACATTGTTGTTTAATTTCTTATTTGGAACTTTGTTGAAATACCTTCGGTTGGATTTCCTGTGATTGCTCTTGGAGTTGGATGTTTCAAAAGAATTGAATTTCTACCAAATGGCTCTCTTTCTTTTGATGATAAACTAGACTGATTTTTTTATGAATTTGGTTGATCCTCAAGTGCATCTGATTGACCATTTAATACATCTGTTACATCATCTAATACACGTAGGGACCATCCATCTGGTGTGTTATTCTCCTATTCATACAAATCAACGATATCATATAACTTTAATAAATTCTAATCACCTTAAAATCGTTAAATCTTTTACAAAAAGTGTTTTCAATTGTAACTATCCTTGAATTAAATATTTTATAAGACTAAGAAAATTTTAGAATAATCAAACAAAATACCTTATATATTATTATCAATTTATCATCTTAATAAATATTCTTAATACTTATTTAAAGTCTGGACTTTAAATATGTTTTACCAAACGAGTTACTTGTATTATAAAACAATAAAATAATTATTTTAAATATAAATATTTTTATTTTACAAATAGATTTTTTTTGTATAATAATAAAGTATATATATATATATATATCAAATAGTTAATTACACAAAGTAAGATTAAAAAATCCTATCACCTAATTATAAAATATTAATTTTAATGATAAATCATATTGAAATATTATTAGTATTATGTATTTTCGTATTTTATTTTATTTTATTAAATTTACATAAACTGGTCACATTTTTATAATAACACATTTATTAATTTTGTACTGAAAAATAGTAAATATATATATATATATATATATATATATATATATATATATATATATATATATATATTAATAGTTCATTTATTATTTTATTATATAATTAATATATGAAATAAATATAACATTTTGACTATGTATCATTTTAACTATGTAATAAATATAATTAATATATGTAATAAATATGACATTTTGACTTCATTTATTATCTTATTATATAATTAATATATGTAATAAATATAACATTTTGACTATATATCATTTTGACTATGGTATATTTATTACATATATTAATTATATTTATTACATATAATAAATATAATTTATAGTCAAAATGTTATATTTATTACATATATTAATTATATTTATTATATAATAAATATAATTAATATATGTAATAAATATAACATTTTAAAAATGATACATAGTCAAAATGTTATATTTATTACATATATTAATTATATAAGAAAATAATAAATGAACTATTAATATATATATATATATATTTACTATTTTTCAGTACAAAATTAATAAACTATTAATCCATATATATATATATATATATATATATTATTTCAATGTCATAAACGTATATTTAAATGAGTTTTATAGATATTAATATGCATATGTTACATTGATTTTTTTATTAAAATATATTTAATTAAATAAATATTTTTAAGAGTAAGAAAATGCTACAATATTCTTCTATAAATACATGTTTTAGTTTTATTAAAATACTACTAAAATACTACAAGAGAGATCTTATTTTTTATGAAAATTTTAGATCCTTAGAAAGAATTGAGAGAAGAGTTATGGGAAAAGTTGAGATAAAAGTTATTGGAGTTATAATCATGATAATGATTGTATTGAGTTATACACAAGCTGAATCAGACGACATTGGTAAAATAATAAAATGCAAAGCGAAATGTTTATTCAATTGCATAGGAGAAATATTTCCTCCACCAAATTGTGTTAAAGATTGTGAAAAGGACTGTGAGAAATTATTATCTAATCCTCTTTATGACTGTATTAACGCTTGTCGCTTAATGAAGTTCACTGCCATTGACAACGGTATGTATTTTCTCAAAAAATTTACTTATTTTGAATATTTTATAATTTTATATTTGATTCCATTAATTATTTTTTTCATGATTCGATTATTGACTTTTTTTCTTATGATTTTGATCATCGACTTTAATTGTCTCTCAGGTGCTCATGATCTTTTGAACAACCTGAAAAATACTTGCATTCAAGAGTGTGGACAAAAATATAATTTGTAACAAGAGGAAATAAGATTTCTACATGATTATGGGAACTCATGTTTGATCAATAAATAATATTTTATATCTATCTTAGAAAAAAAATTCCAAAAGCATTTTATTTTTCTTTTTATCGCAATCGAGATCACGACGGGACGATAAAAAATATATTTTAAAAAGTTTAGATTGAGGTTAGAGTTGTCACCATAGTTTATTATGAAAACCATAGAAAAAACCAAAATTTAATAAAATGTTATTTTTTCCAAAAACATGATAACAATAAAAATGTAATTTAAAAATAAATGGAAATGCAAATAAAAATAAACGAAGAAAATATTAAAAAATGCAATTAAAAATAAATAAATAAAATAATATAAAACAAATAAAAATGCAAATAAAAGAAACAAGAAGATAATAAAAGTGCCATAAACAATAATAAAAGATGTAAAATAAAAAAGTAAAAAATGTGAAACAAATAAAAATAAATAGAATAAAGATAAAAAAAATTAAAAATAATGCAAATAAAACAAAAATAAAATATTTTTTTTAATTTTTTGTGGCCGAGATTAACCTTGATCCGTGATAAAAAAATCAGAGTTCAGGTAGTTTTAATCTTGAATTTGTTAATGATGTTTGATATCTTTATTCTTTTAAAATTTTTTTTATTTGTGTCATTTTATTTTTCTAAAAATGCTTTAACTTTTTTTCTCTTTTAAAATTTTATACTTTATATGGTTTTTTATCATTAAAATTGTTTTGTATTTTATGTTTTTTTTCAAAATTATATATTTTTATTATTTTGAAAATATTTTATCGTTTTTTAATTATTTTTAAGGCTGTTTAGAAAATTTTATATTTTTTTATATTTTTGAAAATTGTTTCACATTTTTAAATTTTTTGAAAACTGTTTTATATATTTTTATTTTAAAAATTGTTTTATTTATTTTCTATTTTTCAAAAAGCTGATAATTTACAAAAAAAAATTAGAAAACATTTTATATTTTTCTTGAAATTTTGAAAATGTTTTATATTTTTTATATTATTTTATCAAAACGATAAAGATTGAATCTCATCATATAATAATATCTCTAAAACAAAATAATCCCATAAGACCCTTTTTAGTATCTCTCCAATACTTTTCTCCTACCTACTACTACTAGTAAATAAAAAAAACCCATAAATCAATCATGGCCAAAAGTATGGGATATCAATCACTCTTTAGAATATATGGAGAAGAATTGGGAATTGGGTGTAACAGCACAATGAATACATAATGATAATGAATGGGGACTGATTTGTTAAGGTACACATATTTATTATTTATTATATTTATTATTTTTTTGTATTTACTATTTTTAAAAACATGGAAACTGAATCTATTCTTTTTTTTTTTTTTTTTTTTTTTTTTTTTTTTTTTTTTTTTTTACTTTTTCTATTATTTTATTAATTTTATTAAGAGCAACCTGAAAAATAAAAGGAGTCAGCAAATAAAATTAGCATAACAGTTCAAAAAAGAAAATGCACAAATGATTAGATAATCAACATTAGCATTTAATCCCTATTGAACAGAAATATTTGTAATTAATCAGTCCAGCTATTCAAATTTATAACCTTTCTATAATTTTTAATTATTTTTAATTAATTTCTGTGTCATTAAAGGGCATCATAAAAGACAGGGAGAAAGAGAGAGACAATATGACATGATAATACTTTAATAACAATTTTCATTTTTATTAACACACTTTAATGGATTGGGCTTGAGCAAATTGATTTTATTTACTTTTTTTCCTCCTTTTTATGAAATTTATTTTAAAACTTTATTCATATAATAAAATGAAACCAAAAATCAGTTTTCTATTTATTTAAATGACAAAATATGATAAAAATTAAATAACACACATTTTTTATTTTAATTTTTTTTTTATTATTATTATTTTTATTTTGAAGTAACTTTATTTGTCCGGACAAAATTGGATGTTGACACTTCTTATTGCAGAAACTTGGATATTAACAGAATATAATAATTTTTTTTAAAAACATTATCACCAAATTGTATTAAGGAAAACCATTATAAAACCTTCTTAAAAAATGATATATATATATATATATATATATATATATATATATATATATATATATATATATATTAATTAAGAGATTGAAAAGTTATAATGTGATTTATGAATATGTCTGAATATATAAAATTAGGATAAGTTTAAAGGTGTTTAATTAATCTATACTTTTCAAATATATAAAAAAATCTATTTTAATGAATTAATAATATTTGTTTATTTTTTATATATTTGGATGAGGTCTTATAGTTAATAATTACTTTTAAAAGGAATAACAATTGCTTTAAATAGGATTTTTTTTTATTTTCATAACAAAATTTTAAATATAATCATGGTAGAGATGTAATCATCAATTTCAATTAACTCATAGATTATGGTTTGTTCAAATTTAAGAATTAGTTAGGGGAAAAATTGGTTGGATCAAAATTATGAACAATTTATGGCTAAACATAACATGTTGCCACCCATCTTATTGGACTTTTAGATTATTAAAAAAAATTTATTGTTCAGTTAAAAAATTCAATTATATCATTGATGTCAGAATTATATTTATACATATTTCCACATAATTAATATATATTTATACATTAATATATATATAATACTTTTTAATAGCTTCAAATTTGTATCAATATAAACAATTTTAAAACAATAATAATGTGTAAACTTTTTCATATAAAACTGTTAATTATATAAATAAAATAAACTAGTACAAAATATATTATATGTAAAATATGTACAAAATAAAGGGAAAAAAGTGGACTAAAATATTTTAATAATTAGTAGTAGCTGTAAAGTAGGACAATAGACTTTTTCTACATAATAATTATATATTTATACATTAATATGAATAATACTTTTTCAATAGCTTCAAATTTGGTATCAATATAAACAATTTAATAATAATAATAATAATAATAATAATAATAATAATAATGTAATAATTTTTTTCATATAAAATTGTTAATTATATAAATAAAATATACTAATACAAAATATATTATATGTAAAATATGTACAAAATAAAGAAAAAATGGACCATTATTTTAAAAATTAGTAGTAATTGTAATTATTTCATATTCACTTGTTAAATTCTCAACAAATAATTAATTGGTTGAACAACTATAATTGAGTGGCCTACCAATGTGTCCCTTACATGAGAATATTTTGAAAAAAATATTGAATTGTCCAAGTTATAAGATAGGTTATTAGAGTTGTGGAGTTATTTTTGGTTAACTTTTTTTAAGATTTTTTTACCTAAATAACATTTTTTCTATTTTTTATTTCCCTCAATAACACTTTTTATTTTTTAATTCTTCAAATAATACTTTTTATTCTTTAATTCTTCAAATAACACTCTTTTTTATTTTTCTTTCATTTGTTTTCTAATTTTTTTTTTGTTTTTTACGGTTTTATCAATTGTGTTATTTTTTTTATTTATTTTATATTTTTCGTTTTTGTACTATTACTTCAATTGTTAGTTTTTTTAAGAGTTATTAAAAATTTTAATTATTAGTTGATTGAAATTAAATAAAAAATAATATAAAGAATTGAGTAAACTTTCTTAAAAAATTAATACAAAGAAAATAAAATAAAATATTTTATAGATTTTTTTAACTAATTAATCATTATAAAAAAATAAATGATAATTTTTTTTTAAATTTTATAATAATTTAAATTTAGAATAATAAATTATATTGAAGATCTTTTATAAAGATATCATATGATCTTTTATAAAGATATCATTTGATTTTTTATAAAGATATTATTTGATTTTCAATAAAAAATGTAATTGATTTTTTAACTAATTAATCGTAAAAAAAATGATAAATTATTTTATTTTATAATAATTTAAATTTGACATAATAAATTATATTAAAGATATTTGATAAAGATATCATTTGATTTCTATAAAGATATCATTTGATCTTTATATTATTTTATTTTTTATAAAGATATACTTTTAATTGAAATAACAGTTTTATAATTTATTATAATTTTTTCTTTTTATTTTAATTTCATTACAAATTACTATTACAAAATTTTATCTTTATCAAAAATCAATTATATCTTTATTGAAAATCAAATAATATTTTTATAAAAAATCAAATGATATCTTTATAAAAGATCAAATGATATATTTATCAAATATATTTAATATAATTTATTATTCCAAATTTAAATTATTAGAAAATATAAAATAAAATATTTTATCATTTATTTTTCTATTATGATTAATTAGTTAGAAAAATCTATACAATAAGTACACTTTGGGTATGCACTTCATAGGCTTTGATTTACTGGGAATAAATAAGAAAGAAAACATTATCTCGAGTGTGCTGTAGGTGACTATTATTTAGAATATTTGGATCCATAAAAATAATATAGTCTTTAGAAACAAAATCCCAGATTCAGAGGAAGTTTTTGCTCTAATATAAATTAAAACTTGGACTTGGGTTACAAGTAAACACAACTAAGGTAAAGTTTACCTATTCTTATTGATGTTTGAATTCAGTAAGGGTCAGTTAGTATGCAGCGCTGCTGGCCATATTAGTAGAGGCCATTTGGTTTAGTTTAGGACAGATGATTTTGGAAATGTAGATTAGCCTAACTGATTGCCGAAAGCGGGATTTGTTTAAATGTTATTTGCTTATTTAAACTTTTTGTTGCTTCAATAGTTTTGTTGGTAAATGGCAAAGGAACTGGGTTTTGATGCACGTGATAACTAAGAGAGCTTGAAATACAAGACGCACACAGTAGTTGATACAGAAAAAAAAAGGATTGATGTTTTTATTAAGTATTTAAATGTGGGTTTAATTTTCACATTAGTTAGAAACGAAAAAGTTAAATATCATCCGTAAATTTAATATTTTAAAATTTTGAGTTGAAAGTAATATCATTTTCTTATATAATTTAGCTCAATTTTTATTATTTGAGATATCCCGATATTTCCCTTACAGATTTTCTCAACAAATTTGACAATAATTTTACATAAATTAGCTTTAAGAAATGTGTCTCTAATAAGTTTGTTTTGTATACATTGGAAGCCAAATCACGTAATCTAGTTGATTGCATTTCTTTACGTGAGATAATTTGTATGTGAAATAGGTAACAGTTTATATCTTCAAAGATAAATTTTGCGGGCCAACTTCTTCAGAGCAAACCTATCTTATTAAATTCTTTAGTAATAGTTTCGATATGCTTTGTGTTTTATATGATTGGAGTATCCTGAATTACTTTTATTTATATATTTTTTATTGTCAAAAGAGAAAATAGTAAAATACAAAATTCAAACATAAACCTAAAAATTATAACACATATGTATTATTTAATTAGAAAATAATAGAAAAGTTCATTTCTTCAAATTACTATCGATTATCATCAATTCCTGTTCTTTCAACCAAATAGTGTGGATATATATAATACCTTATTCAGTAAATCTATGTCATTCTTCTTACCGATATGGATATATATAATACTTTACTCAGTAAATCTATGTGATTGTCACAAATTTTTATTCAATAAATCTATGTCATTCTTCTTATTAATACTGTGTATATATATAATACTTCATTCAGTAAATCTACGTCATTGTCACAAATTTTTATTGAATTTATCCAAAGTATTTAACTTTTCATTGAATATATTACAAGAATTTTTATTCATTTTAAAGATTAACTTATTTATATTTGATATATATTATTATAATAATAAAACTGAGTGATATTACTAAGTCATGCATTGGTTTCTCTCTCTCTCTCTCTATATATATAAGTTAATTTCGCTTAAAACCCTAATAAAAATACACCTTTAGAACTAAAAAATATAATATTATTGTCACAAATTATAACGCTTAGAAAAGTTTAATAATAAATAATAATAGCACACTATTGTAAGTTAAAAACTTAAAAAGTATTAGGTTAGACAAAACTTCACGTTAAGAGCATGGGTTTGATTTTAGGGTTTAAAACAAACACACTCTACAAATTTGTGAAAGTGAAAGAGCTAAAGTGTTAAAACAAACACACCACAAGTCTACAAATTGAACCTAAAAGCTGCAAGTTGCACTAAATCTGATTCCATCATTTTGTTAATGTGAAAACGGGAACCATGGCCACAAAAATTTAAACTTTGGTTGTGGAGGCTAAGTAAAAAATGATTCACTCTTGTCTGTCTAATAAAAGGATTCTGTCAAAGAATAGACAAAAAGGAAAAAAAAAAAAAAAAAAAAAAAAAAAAAAAAAAAAAAAAAAAAAAAAAAAAAAAAAAGACAACACAAAGAAGACCACAGGAAATGAAATGGTTTTATCTAGAAAGTGTGCCTTCAAGACAATCTTTGACAATTTGTTAAGCCTGGCATATTGATCTAGAAGAACACTGACTAAGAATTGGGCTTTCTTTATGAAAAATAAAATCTATCAAAATACAAACAAATTAGATAAAAAAAAAGAACATTATTTATGAGATGAAAGGAATATATACTTTATCTAATTAAAAATTAGATCACTTTAGTTCTACCTTGTATATATTAGATTTTCATAAAAATGATTATCAAAATTCACTCAATTAAAAATCAAGATAAACTGCTTCAACAATCTAAGAAATAATTAGCTTTAACCCGATCAACCATTTAATATTCGTAATCTAAAGCAATCCCTCTAAAAAAATTCAAGGTCGGTCAGAATTTTTTCTTTTTAACAATTTTTTTTATTAAAAAAATTAATATTTTCCAAATATTAGTAAAATCATATTATAAGTTATTTTTATCACTCAGATAAACATATCAAACTATTAACTATGAATTTCATGAACACATAATCTTATAAGTATTTAAGGAAAAAAATAAAGATATTTCTCAAAACTCAATTTAGTTGAAATAGATCATGTAAAAAATTACAAAATGCATTTGCTTAAAATTAAAGATAAAAATTATTAAAGAAATAGATAAAATTATTAAAGTAAATAATTATAAATAAATATAAAAAATATTATACTAACTTGTTTATCTGTAAATGTTTCCAAAGCTTAAGAATTTATAATTTAAGAATATATTTACACGTTTAAACTCTTAGTACATAATATACTTTTTATAGAATACAAATTTAGTAATCCATAATTTCCTAATCACTCTTCATAATGATCACTATAACACGTATTTATACTTTTATTATATTAATATGTACATATTTATATATAAATTTATTATTTTATTAATTAAAAAGTAGAAAAATAATATAATTTAATATATATATATATTTATATATAAATTTATTATTTTATTAATTAAAAAATAAAAAAATAATATAATTTAATATATATATATATATATATATATATATATATATAATTTTGTAAAAATAATATTAAAATAATTATATAACCATTATTTTAAAATAAAAGTTATCTAGTTATTTTAAAATAAAAAATATTATTTAAATATTTATTTTATTAAATAAATATATTATATTTATTAAAATATACAATTATATAATTAAAAGATTTCTGTATAATAAAATATAAATAAAGTGAAATAATGTGGTTAAGTGGGTCAAAGATATTTACTGGACCAATCCATTTTACTTAACTAGGACCAATCCATTTTGGCAGTTGCTTCCTACACTACATAAATTCTAACTTATGCTATATAATATTTTTAATACCAAATATACCCTTGACGTATAGTTTTTTTGTTTTTGACAGTTTCACTAGTTTCCTTTTATTATATAACAGTTTTTTCTGTCTTTAAAAATATTATCAAATTAGTTATTTAATTTTTTTATTTTTATAAATCTAAAATATGAAAGCTAAATAATTTAAAATAATATTGTAAGAATTAAAAGGTACTAAAATAATTTAATATTTATTAGAAATCAATATATAAAAAATGAATATTTTTAAAGAATAAATAAATCTTTAAATAATTATTTACTTATAATTTAATGTGCATTTGAATAGAAATAATCAGATAAAAAATAAATATTTTATTAATATATCTTTTTATATTTAAATTTTAAAATAAAAATATCGAAAATGTTTTTGATATTTTAAAAACTTGTACAATGCATATTACAATTTAGAATAATAGAATAGTGCAGGAAGCAACCGCCATCCATTTTACTTAACTAGCCTATTGAATTTTGGGCTATTGCATTTTGAATTTTCATTATTTTAATACGCACCTCGATTGAGGTGGTGAAAACACCTTTTTTCTGTTATTGAAAATATATTTTAAATTGTATAATTTAGAAGATAATTTTAAATTTAAATATAAATTTTAAATTATATAATCTGAAATATATTTTCAAACAATACAATGAAACTCGAAAAAGAAAAGTAAATTTAGAATATTTAAATTTATGGGGGTGCAAAGCCTGAATTTTGATTGCTCAAACCTGGCCCTAATTTTGAATATTCATCTTTTAATAGCCATATTTTCACTGTTAACACAATCATTTTACAGCGAATAGTGTACGTTTAATTTCCACAATTGTTTATACAAACATAGATTCTTAAATTTACTTATTTATTATATGGTTTCATACTTTAATTTCCTCCATAATAATGGTATTCAGTCAACATTACTTGTCGACCACCGACAACACACGTAGAATTAATTTAGTTTGAAAATCGAATGTTGAATATTTGAAAAAAACTTTATTGATGACACTAATCTTAATTCATTTGACTAATATTATCTCTGATGGATGACACACAAATATACTTTGGTAAAAGAAAAAAAAAATCAACATTCTATGGTCAAATTTGGGAGTGCAGGGTGGCACTATTGAACTCAAGTTGCCTTGTGGCTTATGGCAAATACTTCGTCAACTTTCCCAACTCCATAATATGTGAACACATAACAATTTTACATCAATTGTCCACCTCAAAATCAAGTATTCCAAAGAATATGTAGATAAAAATCGAAAGAGGAAAAATAAAGGAAGCACAAGTATTAATTTTCCCATTTAATGACTAATTATTATTGTTGAAAGTGGCTAAAGCTCGTCTATTCTATTTTCACGATCAAATTATTTATCTATTACTAATTTATTATATATTATTAAAGACAGAACTTGCAACAATGACTTACGGTCTAATATATCATTATATATGATAACTTTTATTTAACTGTCCTTTATAATAAAATATATACATAAATTTTTAAAATATTAGTTTAAAAATTATTAGTTTTGCAGACTTAAATTTAAGATTTTACACCTTCTATTTGACTCAACATAATGAATCACGACATATGTTAGAATATTTTTGTGGAGGAACTGTACTATGTAAATATTTCTTTATTCTATCGCAATTTTATATTATTTTGCTGGATTTAAGATTAATCTCACTTTTATTACTATGATCATTCTTAATCTAAATAAGTTTTGATACATAATGGAATCAAACACGCTTCCCATGAGAGAAAAAAAGTTATTTTTACACTATTATTCTCAGTATACGTTCATTTAACACCTATCTTTTTTAATAAAATATTATATACAAATAAAATAATAATAATATATATAAGTGTTATATCAACGAAAAAAAACAATAATATCAAAATATAAGGGAGTGATATTTAAACACTATTATTCATTTTTTATATTTATATAACACTCGTATATATTATTATTTTATTAATGTATAATATTTTATTAATTAAAATGAGGGTCAAATGAAGATAGGATGTGAATACTAGTGTTTAAGTAATTTTTGTCCAAAATATAACCATCCGTCACATAATTCGTCTGTGTGAACATAAAATGTCGATTTCATCATTATTGTATTCCATTTGTCCCTATTTATGAAATAAATTTTAGAAACTTTTTTGTGCTTTTTATATGACCTTTTTGTAGTTGAATGATGTGTTAAATTTTTTTTTTTTCTAAAATACCGTTAGTGAATTAGCATACTTTTACCTGAAATATTAAAATGAATGATATCAAATTTCTTTCTTAATCTGATTTGATAATATGAACAGTTAAAAATATCATACATTATTTTAACTTTAAACATGATAAGAAATAATTTCGAAATAGCAACATAAAAAAAAAATTAGCGTTGACCTTGGAAGCCTCCACAGTGTTTTAGGGTATATGAGAAATTCAACTTGCGTGTTATTACACTTTTCCTCTTCTATAAATGCCTTCTTCAGTTTTGCTGTTTCTCCCACAGCAAAAGAGAATTTGAAGTTGAGCCTTTTTGCTTAACAATGGCACTCTCATTCTCCTCTATGAATGTCTTTCTCTCCACCTTCTTATTCTGCATGTCTTTGGGGGCTGAAGCTCGTAGATTACCCGTTTCTTCTGTGGTTAGCGAAGAGCTTTTTGATTCCATTTTCCTACACAAAGACAACGCTGCATGCCCTGCTAAAAACTTCTACACCTATGATTCCTTCATCATGGCATCCAGAAGCTTCCCTCGATTTGGCTCTAGTGGAAGTTTAATCACACGCAAGCGTGAGGTTGCTGCGTTTCTTGCTCAAATTTCGCGTGAAACCACTGGTGGGTGGCCTACTGCACCCGATGGACCCTATACTTGGGGATTGTGCTTCAAGGAAGAAGTTAGTCCTCAGAGTGATTATTGTGATTCCAGTAACCAACAATGGCCTTGTTACCCAGGAAAATCTTACAAAGGAAGAGGACCAATTCAACTTTCATGGTATATATACATGCATTGTGCATATATAATATTTGACTATTTCTTTACTATATTTGACTATTTTTTGTTTAATTTATTAAGTATTTAAGTGTAAGTTTAGTTTATATTAAAAAAGGTTAAGTAATATATAAAAAAAAAAAAAGAGTTACAGATTTAATATCTTAAGATTTCGTATTAGAATGATGTAATTCTTTTGTACGAGTCTCATTATTATAAGATTTTGCATTAAAACTGATGTCATTTGTATGAGTGTGACTGAGTTTTTATTCTTGTTTGAAATGTTTTACCATGTTAATCAATTGAAATACCCTAGACATTATCTTGGAAGTAATTATTGTAAAAAATAAAGAAGTTATGCGCTTGAACTCGACATCTCACGTACACTGTGTGCTATTAGGTTGTTTTGTCTGTTAAATCTAACAATGTTGTTATAAATTTATAATTTATGATTAAGTAGTAAGGTGAAATATCTTTATAATGTGCATTTGTTTGGATTTATGACTAATATTTATCGTTTAAGCTTTTCATGTGTCAATGTTGATGAAATTGTGATAAAATATGGTGCAGGAACTATAACTATGGAGCAGCAGGAGAGGCCCTGGGATTTGATGGATTGAGAAACCCTGATGTGGTGTCAAACAATTCAATGATTGCCTTTAAAACAGCTTTGTGGTTTTGGATGACAGAGCAAAAGCCGAAACCTTCTTGCCACAATGTGATGACTGGAAAATATGTGGCCACAGAGGCTGATATAGCAGCTAATAGAAGTGCAGGGTATGGCCTGGTGACTAACATAATCAATGGTGGACTTGAATGTGGAATTCCTGATGATTCAAGGGTGAATGACCGCATTCAATTTTTCAAAAGATATGCAACATTGTTTGATGTAGATACAGGGCCTAACTTGGATTGTGCATATCAAAAGCCCTTTTAATCTGTTTCTTAATTATTATTTTTCTTTTTCTCTGCCAAAAATTCAATAATAATGTACTCAGCTTCTGATATGGTATACCCAGTGTTTTAGATTGCAATATTATAATAGGTGAAAAATAAAATAAATAAGGTTATTTTGCATTCCTTTTATTTAGGTTAACAATCATAGATTATTTTTTTTTTTCATACATCACATGGAATTTATTAGAAAAAAAGAAAAAAAAATCATGAAACTAGATCAAAGTCATCAAAGAAAGTAACAAAGTAAACAATCAAACTTATCCACGATAAAAATATCAAGAAAGTAATATAACAAAACTAAGGAAAATTGCAAAAGAATTAGAAGAGATATACCTCTTATGTTAAAAAAAATAAAAAACAAACTGATGTGCACCAACTCCTCCATCATTTTTTTTATAGTGTTCACTTTAACAGGTTTTTTAGTAGTATTTGAGGCACCTTCCAGTTTTTTAAAAGTCTGAAGACACTCCTTCAACTCATCTAACAAGGAGACCTATGTTCCACTTGATTGGCCCAATACTTAGAAACTAACTTACACTTCTCAAGAAATGAATCAATAGTAGTTAAGTGCATATCAGAAGGACTAAAATGAAACCACTAGACTTGCAAACCAACAGTCACCATGACATCAAGCTTAACCCCAATAGATTCATGAGAAGCTATATCACTGGACTTGCCAGGTGAGTGTACCATATCATCATGACTATCTACTCACCTCATAAAAACCAAACTCTACATATCAACATCTTATAAGGAATTCTCTTAAAAAATAACATGTTTAGCACTATTATGATATATTTTTGGAACAAAGATAGTAGAAGTAACCAAGGAACAATTAATATCAACAATATACAACCAAGGAACAATTAATATCAACAATATACGTATTGTCATGCTTATCACGGGACAAGTTTTCATCTAAAACAAGAAATTTCGAAAAGAAATTTGAAAGAGTCAAATCAAACGGGTGATCTAAGTCACCCTTAGGAAAAACAAGTTGTATTTGTTCAACATTCTAAACCAATGCTGATAATCATCAACAACACTTGACATTATTTTCTAAACTATCTTCCTTATCAGAGCCATTATTAGGAGTAACAACATCACATTCTAAAGAAGATGGTTTAAAGTCATTACCAACAATAATATTAGCAATATTAACCACGCTGGTATGTAGATTTACTTTTCCTCCCTTATCCCCAATTTGAACTTAGGAACATAACATTGTTTAGACTTTGCTTGTTGATCAGACCTATCACTTTGAGTACCGTGCTTGGAAGCATATGGCAAATTATTTTATAAAATGAGCAAAAAGGTGGAAGTTGTTTATATTCCATGTGAGCCACAAAGGCAAAGCCTGGATGCTCAAACAAAAGTTGTTGTGATCATGGTAGTTAAAATCAATAGTTTAATCGTAAAATCGTAAGAATTTACGATTTTACATACTCTGTGCGATTCAAATTCCACACAGATCGTTGTACAGCAAAATCGTCCGGATCGTCGAATAAAATTGTGAATAAAATTGTAAAAAACGTCTAATCCCAGTTTATTTATTTCGTGTATCAAATGGTTCACTTTCTTGAGTCTAATTTTATTCAAAATTAATGCATTATGATACCTGTTGTCACCTAACACCACCTAATTAAAATTAAATTAATGCAATGCAATTAAAATTTAAACAAAAAATAAAGAGTCTCTCCACTTTCACTCCTCATTCCAACCCCATTAAAATTAATGCATTAATGCAATTAAAATTTAAACAAAAAATAAAGAGTCTTTTGACCTTTACTCCTCATTCCAATCTCATTTCAAATAAAAAAGTCTTTTTAGTTTCTCTGCACCCCCTCTTCAAATAAAGAGTCTCAGTTTCTCTCCACCACTCTTCAAATAAAGAGTCTCATCTAATTTCAAATGAAGAGTCTTGTTGTTTTGCACATTGAGATATCTTAGATCTCATTTCAAATTTAATTAAAATAAAAGTAAATTAATTTAATTAAGGCAAATGAAGAGTCTTTGGAGTTTACTCCTCCTTCTTATTGTCTTGTTGCTTGATTGGGTTTTATTTCAAATCTAATTAACATAAAACTAGGATAAATGAAGAATCTTTGTTCACTCTTTCTTTTTGGTTGGATTCTATTTCAATTTTAATTAAAATAAAACTAAATTAATTTAATTAAGGCATTTTAACCATCCCTTAATTCTAAAACCTCAGTCACACTCACATATCCAAGGTCATTTGAGCATACACTAACAAGATTTTCTTGGACTTCTCCTTATTAGCCAGAAAACAAATCATACTCCACAACTCACACACTTGGGCAATATAGATTTAAATGACACTCTTAATTCAAATGGAGAAGATGAACACTTGGTTGAAGGTCAAGTCCAAGGTAGTGTGGAAGATGATGATGTTCTTGTCATCCCAACTTAGAGGAGGAGAATGTTTTTATTGATGTGCTTCATGAAGGAGATAAAACTAATGAAAATTCTTTTAATTTTCATTTTAATGTGAGTGATTTATATTAGATGAACTTAAGTTTTATTAAGTATTGTCAAAGTAGTTGATTTTATAGACTTAAGTTTGATGAAGTACTAACAAATGAATTGATTAGTTATGTGTGTATATTTAGTTTGTGTTTATAGGGTTGGTGACTTTAATTTGGATCTCATTTGGGCACTAGATATTTTTACATAGATTTTACATTATTATTACTCCCCCATAATATATCCAACACATCAATTAATCTTTTTAATTACTTAATTACTTTTCATGTAATACATTAAGTAAAATAGAAAAAGTGTTACTATATAAACTTAAATAGTTTTGTATCAAAGTTGAATTATCTCTCAAATACTTTTTTTAATTTCTTTTATTTATTTATCTTTTTACAAAAAATATTATATATATATTTAAAAAAAGTAAAATATACGATTCGTGTTACGATTTTATGATTTACGATCTTATGAACCCTCCACGATCCTACTCAAAATCTCGATTTTAACTACTTTGGTTGTGATAGAGAAGAGAGCAAATATCCACATCAACAAGCAACCGAGCACAAAAGACAAGGATTTTCTTTATAGTACAGTTATCTAATACATAGAAGGGTACCAACCCTCTTAGTAAAGAGAAAGTAGCATGAGGTTGTCAATACTCCAAAGTGAGAACATGAATTCTAATTCAACATTGTGTCTTTGTATACTTGTTGGAATGAAATCCCTATTCTAAACAAAGACTTGCAAAAATCCTGAAAAAAGATTCAAAGTTCCAAATTAAATTGATTTTTAATATAAATATAAACACATTTATATCACAAATCAGACGGTATAAAAATGTTCTTCTAAGATCAAGATGACCCTTATAGAATGATGAGGTTTTCTGTTTTAAGTCCTGAAGTTCCTAAATGTCTTTGGTTTTTGGTCTTAATCTACGAAGGAAGGGGTATTTGCAAAAAAACTCTAACGCTAATATGTAGTAACTTGTGTAAAGACAAGAAAACCCCATCCTTATACCTTGAAATGATCACTTATTTATACTAGTCTTATTGGACCTTTTACTTGTACGAACTTTTGGTGAAATGCTCCTAATTATGCTTTTGACATTACTTAGACTCAAAATTTATGTTAATTATATGTTATTAGTTAATTATTTTGGATAATGCTATAAGTTTATTATGAATTATGTTAAGTCTTTTATAAGTCGGGATAAAGTAGTATTGTGGTACTATCAATAAATAAGATGATCCCAATATCCATGTAGTAAATAAATTTCATAAAACTAATTTTATAAAACATATTTGATTCTTACATGTAAAATAACTTAGAATTTACTCATTTTATTAAAAAAATTAGAATTAAAAGTAATTAAGGGAAATAAAGTAGTAAAGTATAACTATGAAGATGATGAAGTAACAACTTAAATTTTAAAATGTTCTTAAACAAAGTGCAGGAAAAGGAAAGTTTGAATTATTATAATAAATCATAATTGAAAAGTTTAACTTGATAGATTAAAAGAAACAAGACAAATGCAATTTTGAGAATAAATGATAAGAAAGATGAATTACTAAAAATAAAAAGTAATTTCAATAAATAAATAAAAAATTGGTGATAAAAAATATATAAGTATTCTCTTACCTTTTATTACCATTATAGAATATAAGTAGAGCAAAATTTTTGTTACCTTTTAATTATATATATATATATATATATATATATATATATATATATATATTTTTAAAGATATATA
>Ga0209489_105523_pt1 | contig 21796 bp, 14 predicted proteins | sample SiratrowhiteBW_FD_187527 | JGI IMG/M metagenome (GOLD analysis project Ga0209489, IMG submission 187527) | Root nodule microbial communities of legume samples collected from California, USA - Siratro white BW (SPAdes) (version 2) | ecosystem: Host-associated > Plants > Roots > Nodule | place...
CCCGATCGGAATAAACTGTTCGGAACAGTTAGGTGGTATATGACAGGTGCACACCTCTTGATGTCTAACTCAATGCACGGGTCTTCCGGAAGTAGAGAGTCTAGTGTCTTTGTTTGTGAGTCAGTGTATGTATGATGTGAGATGAATTATGAAAGATTGAATTGTTATTGTTTTGTTGAGATAGAAATTCAATTTATGAAAATATATATTGTTTTGAAAACTCTCTAGCTTACTCTTCTTTTTGTGTGTTGTTTGTTTTGTTTTTAAAACTGCGATGATCGTGTATATTACACGGGAGCAGAGGATTTGACAGGTGGTGGGAGTCCCCAGTAAACTGATGGAGAAGCTTTGTTTTATTTTATTTTATTTGTAATTTTTACGAAAATATTTTTATTAGATCTTTTATGGAGAAGTATATTTTTAAATACATTATGAATGTATTGATTTTTATATTAAGGTTTATTATATAATTCTTATCCAATAAAGTTCCTATTATATGAAAAATATGGAATGTTACAAATCATATATATGAGAATTTATTTACAGTTTCAAGAATAAGAGCGGAGTCTATGACGAGATATTAGAAAAATGGACTATATGTATATATTAAATACAATTTATAACATCGAATTATTTTTAGTTTAGACTGGGTTAATTTATCATATTCTTAAATATTTATATTTTCGTATTATTAGTTATATTAATCTAGTTATTTATTTCACAATTTTATGTTCTATCATTTTTTTTATTTAAATTTATTTACTTATTTTTTTTAGCATTCGTGTACAGATATCAAACTAGTTGGTAAAACAAATAAAACTTTTTTGCTAAAACTTTTTATTTTTGGAAAAATGTTTTTATTTCACATGTTTTTGTTAAACTTTACTTTGGTCCCGTTATTTTCAATTGATGAATCATCTGTCTTTAACTTCTGAAAATATGTAAATTTAGTGTTTTTTTATATTTTTAAATTCTATATTTCAGTGACATTGCTTTTACTGGAATGAAACTAAATTTATACATTTTTTAAAGTGTATTTCAAGGAATCATAAATTTAGTTTATTTAAAATTTCAGAAACCAAAAACATGCATTTTTGTTTATTTTATATTAATTCTCAATTAAATGTATGTACTATATTCTGGTGTGTTGACGACTTATATTGTGCTAATGCGACAGATAACGACATCGTAATAATGGATTCAAGTTTTACCTTCTGATAATAGAGCAAGACCACATGAATTGAAACTAAAAATTAAAAATTATAAAAAGGCTAATTTACAAGCCAAAACCTAATTTATTCAGAAAACTATATATAATTGTTGTGCTTCTGAATTTTTCTAGGACCTTCGTTGTGAACATATTAAAAAATATCCTTTCTAACCACATAACTGACAAAGGAAGGTTTGTTTTTTTGCCTTCTACTCTAGATGTGCTTCCATTCCCAGTCCCTTTCATCATCGATGTTCACTGTTGATACCTGCAACGAATCAAAATATCCATTATTTGCAAAATCCAAGCACAAAGTTAAGAAAAAGTATCGCCGGAAATCCAAAACTCACAATCTTATTGGCCCGTCTGAAGTGACCTGGCATGTGCACATGCCGCAAACTATCTTATCCTCTCATACCAAACCAACACTTCACTGCATAAATTCATTACACTCACATTCCAGCTTCAATCAATTGAGTGGAACATTCCAAAACAACAGAACCATTTTACAATTTTCTCTCTCTCTCAAGTTCCAATGGCTCTCCAGGCTGCTTCTTTGGCTTCTGTTTCTTGCTCTGTTGCCAAAGAGGTTTGCTTCATTCTGTCAATTAGCATATCTTCTTGGTCTTTTTTTTTCCTTTATCAGCAAAAGGCTTTATCTTCTTGGTGTCTACACTTTTCCCTTTTCTTGTGCTATTTGAAGAGAAAACATATACTAAAGCTTTGGGAAATGTGCTTTTGTTCTTTCAGGGAACGTCTGGCATGTCTCTGAGGAACACCACAATATTTGGTGCTTCATTGACAGCCGCTCTCAAAGCGGACTTCAGCTCTCCCTCATTTTCATGCAAAGTAATTCCTGTAACATAATTTTACTTCACTGTCTAATTTTTCATTACATTTAATTAAGTATACAACTTCAGGAAAAATGTTACTAACCTTTTAACATAATATGCTGAACATAACGTGAATGTAAAATATAAACACCCTTTGATATAACTTTGTAATGATTTTAATATATTGTTTATTATCGTACGACATCATGAAAGTCTTATTGATAATCTTATTCTTTACTATTATTGTTTGAATTTCATATCACTCTTACTACTCAATTTATTTACTGATGTGCTGGAACAAAACTTGTTACTGCCATTATTCCTGAAAGATTACATTTCACGTAACGTTTTTCTTTCTTGTTTTAGTTTTCATGGAATATGCATGATGTTATGGTTTCTTATTCATAATATTGGTATACTTGGTCAAAAACACAGCATAATTTAATTTCAACTTTACTCATAATCAGAGGGAATTCAAGCAAAAAATTTTCCCTTTAAGGGTCGAATCAGTGGCAACAACAACCCCAGGAGTCACAAAGGCTTCACCAGAAGGTAAGAAAACTCTGAGGAAAGGAAGTGTTGTTATCACTGGGGCTTCCTCTGGATTGGGCTTGGCCACTGCTAAGGCTTTGGCTGAGACAGGAAAGTGGCATGTAATAATGGCTTGTAGGGATTTCCTCAAAGCTGAAAGGGCTGCAAAAGCTGCTGGCATTGCTAAAGAAAACTACACTGTCATGCATTTGGACCTTGCCTCCCTTGATAGTGTCAGACAATTTGTGGACAACTTCAGGCAATCAGGCAGGCCACTGGATGTGCTTGTTTGCAATGCTGCAGTTTACTTGCCAACTGCTAGTGAACCTACATACACTGCTGATGGCTTTGAACTCAGTGTTGGAACAAACCATCTGGGGCATTTCCTGCTTTCGCGCCTATTGCTTGAGGACTTTAACAAATCAGATTACCCTTCTAAGAGGTTGATCATTGTTGGCTCAATTACAGGTATAATTCATCAACATTTTGATCAATAGAAATGCTTGCAACGTACTATCTGAGATGCATTCGTTAATAATGCAGTTTTGTAATGAAACTGTACCTACTCACATGTTTACCAGATTCTAATAAATAAGAATTATGATGATAAATAAGAATTATACTGATTGATAATAAAGATTATCATAAATATATAATCAATTCTCATAAAATAAATATATTGAACGAGATCAAAATGAGATCAGATTACGATGAATATGGTAAAAATATACGGGCAAGTACGTAAACTAATTCTAGTAAATAGGAAACAGAGTGATATTCATTCGAATTTCACGGAATATTGAAGACTTAAGAGTGTGTCATGGAGTATACTGTTGACATGCCTCTTACCAGAGAAACCTATTAGTATCATACTTTTTGACACGTTTATAGGAGTAGGATCCACGTGAACATTACCGATGATAAAGAATGTTTTGTGGTTATTCTCTTGTTAGCCATTATTTTAATGAAGGCTTTTGAGATTGATATTGGTGCTGAGGATTCTGTTAACCAAACAGGGAACACCAACACCTTGGCCGGAAATGTGCCACCGAAGGCCAACCTTGGTGACTTGAGGGGACTAGCTGGAGGCTTGAATGGACTAAACACTTCAGCCATGATAGATGGAGGATCCTTTGATGGCGCAAAGGCGTACAAGGACAGCAAAGTCTGCAATATGCTAACCATGCAAGAATTCCACAGAAGATACCATGAAGAAACTGGAATCACATTTGCATCCCTCTACCCGGGTTGCATTGCCACAACAGGCTTGTTCAGAGAACACATTCCCTTATTCAGACTTCTCTTCCCTCCATTCCAAAAGTACGTAACCAAGGGCTTTGTCTCAGAAGATGAATCAGGAAAGAGGCTTGCGCAGGTAGTAGAAATGACCAATGCATACTTCTGTGTGTTGGAATGAGCTTTTGAATAGTCCTTGTGTCTCACATTTGAACTGTTTTAACCTTGTACAGGTTGTGAGTGACCCAAGCCTAACAAAATCAGGCGTTTACTGGAGCTGGAACAAGGCCTCTGCTTCATTTGAAAACCAATTGTCACAAGAGGCGAGTGATGCAGATAAGGCTCGCAAGGTTTGGGAGATCAGTGAGAAACTTGTTGGATTGGCTTAAGTGGCATCTTGACAGCTTCCAATATCTCTTGATTGAGGGGCATTTGTCATAGAGTTCAATAACATCTCACAAGAGTTTAGTTTAGACCTTTTTCTGATTCTTTTTCTAGTGGTTAACTTCTCTTGTCTTGATGACTACCCTCCATCAGTCCTTCGAATGTTTCAGAGTGCACATTGCTTAGTTCAGCATTTGGACCTTCTACCCCTTCATCTTTTTTTGATACATTTTTATTAAGTTAATACTTAATAGAAATTTACCAGAACTCCCAAGTGAATTGGCTAAATGTATTAATAATTTAATCATTATTTTTAAAACACATTAAATGTTGTCAAGAATTGCCTTTCAATTATTTACATTATAGCATTTTATGGTTTTGTCATACTTTTATGTAAACTTTAATCATTTTAGGTATTTTTATTTTACTTTCTCTTATTAATAACTTACATTTTTTTATATTTCTTTTACTAATTTCTTGCCAATTTAAAATAAATATTGTTTCAAATAATATCTTTATTTGTAAACATGTTTTGAGCATCAATATTTAATTTTTAATAATTTAATACGTAAACCCATACCAAAGAATTTATAGAGAATGAAAAAAAGAAGTATTGTCTTTCTAAATACTTATTGAATTATGTTTGCTTTTATTGACAAAATTCATCAAAACAATATGACATAATTATTATAAACGTAATTTTTAAGAACCAAAAAGCCATTTTGACCCTTGCATGCTTGTCAACCTTGAAATTGGATGCACACATGACACCACTTCTATCCAATGCACAGGCATTGTGAAACATACACCGTGCATTTGTAGCCTACCATGATCGTTTTGATTTCCTTTCAATGCACGGCTACAAATGAAAATTTCGTATATGTACTTAAAATGAGTCGTCAAACTTATTTTTATTTGCATAAACTATTACCATTTGTAGGTATCAAAATTGAGTTTATAATAATAGGTATTAAAACGACATCTATTAATCATGTATATTAATTGTTCCATCAACTGAGGTGAATTTTACGTCCAAAACAAAATTATAGTGTACGAAAGATAATCCTTTTATGATCTAGAGATTGTATAAATATGCACCATCAAGAATAGTCCAAGTAGGGGGCTCAGTTCAACTGTTAAAAATTCACAGCTCACATAAACTAACACTTTCCACAACCATATTCAATTGTAGATGTTTTTGTTATTTTTTTAATATTTAATACTAGATCATTAATAATAACTAAGTTTCATTTAAATTCGACACCGAAATACATTGTAGGAAAGGTATAAATATAGGACATTGGGGTATGGAAAAAACATCTTCTATTTGGGATAGCTAAAAGCGATAAAAAACCTCATCAACTAGAATAAATTGGTGTCCACCGTGGGACAAGTAAACTTTTCCTACTCACACTTTGAGAGAAAACCTTGAGAGAAAAAATCTTGAGAGGAAAACACGAGAGAAAAACCCTGAGTGAAACACCTCTGTGAGAAACCCTTTGAAGATAAGAAACAATAGGCAACCTACAACCATTGGAGGGAATGGCGACTCACCAACTCTTCAGCAAATTCTGGAGACTATGACTGAATTGCAACGGGGTAACGAAGAATTCAGGAAGCGATCGAAAAACCGAGAGAGAGAAAGGGAAGAAGCCTACACTAAGCAAGAGCGTATGAGAGAAGAAGCAGATAGGCACATCATCAGATGGAGGAAGCTTTAAATCTTATGAAGAGCTTAAGAAAGCCAATGAAGAACTACAACAAATATTGAGAGGACGACCCGTCATTCCGAACTCGGGGACTTCTCAGGTGCCTCTATTGAATGTTGATCCCAAACCTTTCACGCAAAAAAACATGGCAAAGCTAGCCACCACATTTCATGGTTCCGAAGATGGCTCCCTACTCGGGATCAAGAGATCTCGAAACACATCTTAAGGCTTTCGGAGCTCTAACGTCGTCCGTTGGAAGATGTCCTAGGCACTCTCACTGGAACGAAACTATAATAGTTCAATAGAATCCCAGATGGTACCGTAGATTCATTCCATACTTTCTCCCAATTGTCCCTACAACAATTTGTAGCAAATCAAGTGAAACTCCCAAAGTTGGCGGACCTGTTTGATATACACCAAAAAGAGGGAGAGCCGCTCTAGGGCTTTCTCAACCAATTTTGTGAGATTATGGTAAAAATAGATCCTCAAAATGAGGAGATGTTCGTTAAAGCTTTTGTAAAGGGACTCTGGGCTAATTCCTTTAGGGGATAAGGTCGAGACCATGGCAGAAGTGCACCGAAGAGCAACCACCCACATGGAGGCGGAATAGGTAATGAAATAAAAAAGAGTTGAAGAACGGTGCTCACTCGACAAATCTCAATCTTGCGAGGATGCGCCGAGAAAAGATACAGCCCGTCCAACATTTTGAAGAGATGAGCATCGCTACGTACCATATGCGGCCACAACACCTAGTCAGGGGAGGCGCGATTTGCAGCAAGAACAGGAACTCTTGGTACTAACTTTAACGCATCAAAGAAAGAGATTTTGAAAGACCTACAAGTGACTGCTAGACTGAGGTTTCCTGTTCCCACCGATAGGGTACTCGGTTTTCACCATAAATTGTGGTGCGATTTTCATCAAGCAAAAGGGCACAACACCAATAATTGCTACACTCGGGCTACGCAACTTGCAAAACTAGCGCAAGACGGCCTCATCAACAAATATTTACAACAATCATAGAGAGTGTAAAGGGATGCGACACAAGACGATACGACAGGAGAGCAACACAAAAGACCCACTATGGAGATCTCAACACTCTTGTTGGAGGCTTTGCAGGGGGGAGTAACGAACTTGACAAGGAAAAGGTACTCTCGGGCCATACTTACCGTGACAAAAGCACGAAGTGGCAGGCATAACCTTCTTGGTGTTGGAACTAGCTGATGTGGCACCACATGAAGATGACCCTATTGTCCTATCAGTAGTGTTGGCAGGGCGAAATGTCCACCGAGTGTTTATTGACCGAGGCAGCTCTGCAGACATTATGTTCTAAGACACTTTTGTGGGGCTGCAGATAACAAAAGAGCAGTTACAAAGGTATGATGGAGTCCTGGTGGGATTTTCGGGTGAACATGTCGAAGTTAGAGGATGCATGAAGCTAAGGACTATGTTCACTGACGGAACTATAGCCCCGAACCATTATGGTAAAGTACATGGTGGTAAATGCACCTTCCTCTTACAATTTACTTTTGGGATGCCCAAGTAGGAGTGGTGTTATCAACATCGAATATGAAGATGAAGTTCCCCACGACAGACGGGAGGGTGGTCATCATGAAGGTAGATCAAAAGGTGGCCCAAAAGTGCTACGAAATCAACTTGTGCAACCAGAGAGGGTCATACGCCCTCCCATTAACTTGGTAAACTAACATCCTAAAAACTGAGGTCGAGCCACCATACAAGGATCACAACCCAAAACCCATGGGAGGAATCAAAGAAGTAGAGTTACCTGAGGGCAGAACGTTGAAAATCAGAGTCAAGTTAAGTGAGAGAGAACAAGAGAACCTGCTCTCAGTCTTGTCGAAGTATATTGATGCTTTGGCATGGACTCTATCTGTCATGCCGAGAATAGATCCAGATTTTGTGCCACTGTTTAAACCTAGATTCGAATGCTAAACCGGTCAAATAAAGAAGGAGGAAGGTAAATGAAGAGAGGAGGGAGGCAATACGCGAGGAAACCCAAAAACAAATTAAGGCCAATCATATTTGGGACATACAATATTGGAATGGCTGGCTGACATGGTGATGGTAAAGAAATCCAGCAACAATCAGGCTGAATATGAAGCTTTGATAACAAGTATGATATTGGCAAAAGAATGGGGTGTGCGCAAATGACGGCCAAAAGTCACTCGCAGCTCATAATTGGTCAAGTGTTGGGCACCTACTTTACAAAGGACCCCCATTTGGCAAAATACCTTAGCTACATGCAATACTTAGCTAATGCTTTTGATTCATTTGAATTAACACATGTACCCAGGGAGCAGAATACCTGAGCCAATTTACTCTCAAAATTGGCTAGTTTGGCAAACGGGGGAAATTGGTCAGTGATACAGGAAACTTTAAGAACACCAAGAGTCTCTATTGGAACTGAAAATGAAGAAATTGCAAATGTTTTTGCGTTAGAAGGTAGGAAAGATTACACTTGGATTATGCCTTATGTGTGCTACTTAGCAAAGGGTGAGTTACCTAAAGATTCGAGAGAAGCTAGGGAGGTTAGAAAGAACTCAGAGTGGTACCTCATGATTGATGGGTATTTATTTCGGCATGGGTTTACTCACGTCCAGTACGTATATCATCAAAAGATCATTTAACACGTCTACATGTTTCATTTGATGAGGCCTTTTAGTATGACCATGTGTTATAGAATCATTTAGTTAATCTTCTATTGGTGGATCATCTATCATGCTAATTCTAATAACAGGTAAAAGCTATAATAAGTTTATTATATTTCTTGCAAAATCCAATTCAGTTATCTTTGTTGTGTATTGATTCATCTTTCACTAAAATAACTTTGTCCAAACTTCAATTAATTATTTCCAAAGAAAAATCAAAAGATAATCAAACTTTTGAAGAATGAGATTATGAAAAATGGAAATAGCTTTTGAACCAGTTAATACTTCAGTATAATGTACATCAGTTGCAGTTTAATTGATAGCTTACACATAAATTTTTAAAACAATTTAAAATATTTTCCATGATAAGGTTCTCTTGAAACTCCAATTTGAGGAGATCTAAAGATGTTGTTAATTGGATCTGAATTTATCTATTTTGAGTAAATTGCTTACCAAGTTAAAGTTCAATTCAAACCACTGAAAGGATTATGTCTCTACAAAACTTAAATTTCTTATGAAAACATGGATGGAGAAGAAGTTTTAAGTAAAGGGTAGAAAGGGCATAAATAAGTTTAAGAGAGTAAATATATTCAAACATTTAATGCTAGGATAAACTAGGATAAAACCTCATCATTTACCATTGCCACGTCAGAATATTACGACAATGCTTGCACCTTTGCGAAATTAGCCAAAGTAAAACTAAGCCTTAGAATCCAACTGAATCATAACTAAACAATTGAATTAAAACCACATGAGTACACAATTTGCATGAGAAAAACAGTAAGAGAAATAGTGAAAAGAAAGAGAGAAATAAGAAATTTGCTCCAATCTTCAAAGGTAAGGGAAACAAGATATATATATATATATATATATATATATATATATATATATATATATATATAGTCAAGATCCTCAAGTCGTACAAAAGAGCCTCAGCCCGTGTATCGTGCTAGTTTTGTTGGTGCCCAAAAAGGATGGAAAATGTAAAATGTGTTGTGACTACCTGCAGTCAATAACATCACTATTAAATATAGACACCTGATCCCTACACTTGATGATATGCTTGATGAATTGCATGGGTCCATATTGTTTTCCAAAATTGACTTAAAAAATGGATATCACCAAATTAGAGTCATGAGGGTGATGAGTGGAAAACCACTTTTAAGACCAAATTTGGACTATACGAATGGTTGGTGATTCCTTTTGGGCTCACTAATGCACCTCACACTTTCATGAGGCTTATGAATCATGTCCAAACATGTTCTTTCTTGGTTTGAACTACTATCTTGGTTAATCTATTCTTTTTTATATCTCAAATAACACCTATCAGTTTTTAATTAAATTGATTATTTGAGAGAAAATGAATTTTTGAAAATTAATATTATTTAGAGATAAATTTAAAGTAAAATTCTAATTGAAAGATAAAATTTGATTTTTGATAAAGAAAAATTTGATTTTCAATAGAGATAAAACTTTATTTTTAATAAAGATATAATTTAATTTTTGATAGAGATATTCATTTTTTATAAAGATAAAATTTAATATTTGATAAAGACTGAATGTACTTGTCTTTACATTTCCACAACATTAATTTTAAAATAAAGATCTACACAATAACACAGCTTATTTTGTATCAGATTTAATATATTAGTTTTATCTTTTATAATTTTGTTTTTTATCTTTTTGCCTTGAGATCCAATAAAAACAAAAAAGATATGGTTCATGTAATATATGTTGATTTCACACGCACCAAATTTAAGTATTCACAACATTGTTGTGATATTATACATTTAAAGTATTCACATAACATTATTTAATATTTTGATCATCTTTTGAAGTACTTTGTGCATATTGTTTTTGTCTTTCATTAGATTTATTTGTTCTTATCTTTTGATTGTTCACTACAATAATACTGGATTCAAATCAACAAGTGATATTTCTGCAAACATTAGATATCTACACCATTTGATATATGTTTCACGCTTTTACAACATTAGATAAAAATTACAAATTTGTACTGGTTACGTTTTTTGTTTTTGTTTAATAAATATTCAACACAAATTCAATACAAAAAGTTGAGATTGAAATTGGAATTCAGGTATCAGAATCTTACGAAAAAATAGAAACAAGCTACATGTGTTACGAAAAATAGAAACAAGTTACATGTGTTGGCTCTAGCATCTATAGATAGGATCGAGAGAAGCACGACGAGTAGTACCAAAGAAAACCAAATACTTATGCTATGTTTGGTTGAGAGAGTGGATTTGAGATGATAGTGTGTGGAAAGTTAGGTTGTTTGGATTAAGGGATTTGAGTGGAAAGTTTGAGATAGATATTTTAATTTTTTTAATTAAAAAATTGTAATATGTTATTTTTATTATTATTTTATAAATTTTTTGTAATATCCTAGAAAATAGCTATAAAATAAAAACTAACCTGGAATTTAGTTTTAGAGATAAATAAGATAACACCTGAATATTTTTTTTAACAATAAAGTTGTTTAAGTAAATAAAATTAGTTATTCATTTTTTATTTTTATAATAACAACCACCAACTATCTTTAAAAAGATGTTATGTTTTATTCTTATAAAAACTACCAACTCTCTCTTTCTTTAAGAAGATATATAGTTTCATTCTTATGAAAATCACCATCTCTCAAACAATTTCTCTTTACATAGGTTATCAGATTGACAATCAGAGGACACCCTTAGATTCCTGGCGTTGAGTAGAGAGAAGTGTCCGATCAAATAGAGGTAAGGGAAGCTAGTTTGACTGTTTTTAATGAATATTGTAATTATTTTTTTATTAAATATGAATTGGATGAATTTGAATTAAATTGAATGAATGTTTATGTATGATATAATGTAGTATCAATGTTTGTGAATTATGTGGTGTGTGATCGAGACATAGTATCTTTAGGAAAGGAGATACCCGTGTTGAGATTATTAGGATGTGCATTGTTTGGAGATTTGATCTATCTAAGGAGGTATCTTGACTCTACTGGTACATTGGATTCATATAGATGAAGTTTACCAGTTAGTAAAGAGTCGAAGGAGGTTCATATGGTCATGTCCGAGGTTTGAAATATGAGTTGATCGGAATAGGACATATGGATTAACCCTGTGCATATGGGAATTGTATACGAGGTTTGAAATATGAGCCTAATCGGAACAGACTGTATCCGAGGTTTGAAATATGAGCCCGATCGGAACATATGGATGGTATATGACAGGTGCACACCTCTGAGTCTAACTCAATGCACGAGTCTTTCGGAAGTAGAAAGCCTAGTGTCTTTGTATGTGAGTTAGTATATTATGATATGAGATGAATTAAGAAAGCTTGATTTTTTCATGTTTGATTGAGATAGAAATTTAATTTATGAAAATACATTATTTAAAACTCTCTAGTTTACCCTTCTTTTTGTGTGTTGTTTGTTTTTTTTTAAAACTGCAATGATTGTGTATTACACGTGAGCAGATGATTTGACAAGTGGTGTGAGTCCCAAGTGAATTGTTGGAGAAGCTTTATTTTATTTTATTTTATTTGTAATTTTACGAAGATATTTTCATTAAATCTTATTTGGAGAAATATATTTTGAAATACATGATGAATGTATGGATTTTTATATTCAAGTTTATTATATAATTTTATGCAATAAAGTTTCTATTATATGAAAAATATAGGATGTTATACTTTTATTTTTGTTAATATTTTTATTGTTATTTTATAATCTTCTTAAATTTATTATTATTTTAATAACAATATTTAATATTAATAAGTATTATTATATTAATTAATATAATTAATTATCTTTATTTTATTATAATATAAATATTAATAAGTTAATTATTTAAAAAATAAGAAAGCATTCTCTCTCCTCCCCCGTAAATCTCTCCTGTAATGCGAGAGAGGGAACTGTAAATTTTTTTTGTAAGTTTATCATTTTTTATTATTATTTTATTCATTGAATTCGTAACTTTTCCATAAGAGAGAACCACCTGAAAACCAAAATGAAAAGATTTTATGTCTTTCTTAGTTACAAAATGTGCTTCAAGTACGATATGTATGACGCAAGTTGTAATTAGTATTATGTTCGAATAAATCATTGTTGAAAATGAGATAGATTCGGATTTCATACAACAAAGCAATAGATAGATCTACAAACGGAAGAGGTGAAAGTGAGATTGTCTCAACTTTCTTCTTTGTGACTGCAAAGTTATAATTAAGGTGAAAGGGAGAGGTGGAGGTTGAAAGAAATAGAAGTGAGTGCAGTGAGGCTAAGTGTTTTAAACTCAACCCTGAACAACACAATCCTACTCAAGTTTGCCGACTCTAGCAATGCCTCCACTCACCACCACACTCTTCCTCATAGAATCACTCGCTCTAGTCAACTTTTACACCAACAAAATCACAACGTTAACTCAAGTTTCAGGAATATTACTGCCACCATAATGAGGCAAACAAGGTATCATGACAGATGTATTGTCATAGAGGACAGATTGGGTAAAACTGTAACTCTTGTTAAAGTTTATTACAAAATTAAAAACACAAACACAAACACAAATGATGCAGACAATGAAAGAGTATTCACCATAAATAGTGTGAGATCCTTCAGTGCAACAAGACAAACCCTACATTGAAGCTTCAAATCCACCACGAACGCAAATCAAACACAATGAATAAACAAAATCCACTCTCAGAAACTTCAAATATACTTAAACAAAAGGAAAACAAACATTTAAGACAAAGAATACACTGCGTAAACATTTAAAACCAACATTTCTCACCGGGTTCTCTCGCCAATGGTAATCGACCTTCCTCTCCTTCTAATAAACTCCGATTACAATGAAACGTGGAGCTTAGGGCACACAAATCATTCTTATGCACGTTCTAGTGGTAGAGCTTTAGGGTCTTTAGGAAAGGGCACAAGAGAGGAGAGGAAAGTTGCATTCTCAAACATATCAAACACATTCTAAAATTTTAATTTTAAAAGAATTCTTTTATTAGAGTCGGTATCTAAAATCCGTATGTAACAGATGACTTTATTTACCTACTGATCCAATTATCATTACATACGGAACCTATCCTCAGAAATTCTTTCCCGTCCCAACACGTGAGCTTTATGTACAGATTTTACATACGCTCACACCAAACTAATTCAATGTTACATACGGAAAAATTCGTATGCAACTCAGTTTTACATATGAATAAAGTTCTGTATGTAAAATTCGTACTTAATTTTCAATATGTAATAACTAAGTTTCTTGTAGTGTATTAATGATGAGTTGATCTTATAAATCTAATAAACTCTAAAAGAGAAGTTATGCACACTTATTTTCCTCCATTTTGAAATTTAATGTCCAGTTAGTTGAGAAAATAATGTATTAAGATTGTTGATATGATTGCTCAAAGATAATGCTTTACTCATTCAAAGAGTATAAAGTCTCCTTTTTAGGAATATTCTACCACTATTAGAAATAAGACTTTTAACATCAATTGTTTCCGACATTCTACTTAACACCGATGTAGATCCCACTTAATAGAGTACGCCCCAGTGACATTAATCAAAGAATAAAGAGGACAAAGAGCCAGATGAGAATTAAGAGCTTTCTAGAAGATTGTGCCCATCTCATCCTATTTGGGCTTTTAATCAGCTGCTCGGGCCCAAATACAAATATGAAGAAATCCCTTTGGAGAAAATAGAGTACTAAGGAGAAGTCCACTAATTTGTATAAATTGTTTAGAATAGTTTAGAATAATTTGGGCCTTGTATTTGGGCCAAGTAGAATAAATTTGGGCTTTGTATTTTTGGGTCATGTAGTGTAAGTTTGGACCTTGAGGTCCATAAATAATGTTGGGCTTGATCAAGGAGTCCAAGTAGCACAAGGAGAGCTTGTGCCACTTGTCACCACCTTGTGAGAGCCTTGCTAGGGTTAGAAGCTTGTCTTATAAGCTAGAGTTTCTAGACTTAGCTTCTCCCATACCCTACCTAGATAACTTGTATGGTAAGCTAAGTAGCTCATCCTTTATTCTATAAATAAGAGGTCTAGGAACCTCTCTTGTAGACTTGATTTGAGTAATGAAATGCTGCCAAATTTTCAACACATTGCCTCAAGTTTCACATTGAGTTTCTTCTCTTAGAAGCTAGAAGCTCTCTCTTGAAGGTTGGCCTAACCTCCTTCAAGGCTTTCACTATCTTCTTCACCCAAACTGTATCAAACTTCCCTTGCACGCTTCCTTCCATGGTGAATTCCTCCACATCCATGCTTCCGCATCATGAGGAGCTCCTTCCATCCAATGTGTTCGGTGCAAATGGCTTGAACATGTTCTTCATCCATTGGAGTGTGAGCTACAAGCTAAAGCACCAAGGAGCCTCTCCATCACCACCAATGTAAAATGTGGGATATGTGTTACATTAGCTTGAAAATCGATGAAATATATGCAAATATTATAATGGTTTATGAATATCAATGTAGGGAAAATTACTAACCTGGAATCCAGTTGAGCAATTTGCTTCACAATGACACAATGAACGTAGTGGAAAATAATGGTATAAAGGAAGAGGGTAGCTAAGTGGTGACACACAATTATTACAATGAGACAAAAGACAACATTTGATGGATGCAAATACTATATACTGGATAGTAGAGAACGAAAGCTTATGAAGGAGTTGTGGAGGTGATGACACAACTTGTTGTGTTGCAATAATGAAGGTTTGTTGTGTTATGGTGGTAGAGATGAAGCAAAGAGTGTAGCTTGGTAGAGATGAAGAAAAAGAAAAAAAAAATGCAAGGAAAAGAAAAAGAAGTGACGTAAAAAGAGTGTGAGAGTGAAAGTGAGGGCGCATACCAATTGAAAGACCATATTAAAAAAAGTGATTTCGAAATTGAGAGAAGAGGTTGAAGAGAGAAAAGAGTAAGTGTTGATAAATGTTGTAAGAATTATAGTTGAAACTAAAGGCAAGGGAGGTTTTTTCTATAATTTATTATTTTTGTTATAATTTCTTTTATATTATTGTAAGGATTAGAAAAAAAAAGAATTAAGAATTTTGGAAGGAGAAAAGTATTTTAAGGACATGTGATGTTGAGTACTCTAAGATTAATATGGAATGTAAGGAAGTTTTTTTTTCTATTGTTTTGGTCATGAATGTGTTATACAATAGTTGGAATTAAAAAAAAAAAATTAAGGTGAAACGGTATTTTGATAACGTGTGATGTTTTGAGTTCAAAGAGTGATGTAGAATATAAGAAATATTTATTTAATGTAGGAAGAAATTTTGGATTGACGTTTTATAATATCTTAAAAAATATGATTCAAAATATTAGAAGAATAAATTTATACTGATGTTAGACAAATTTAAAAAGAATGCAATTTTTATAAATATTTGTTCATTGATGTAGATATTTAATTAATATTGATATTCTTTTTTATTTGATGGTGTAAAAATTCCTAATGAAGATATTTTGATTTTGATATACTAAACGATATATATATATATATATATATATATATGGTTGATTCTTTTAGGATTTTATTTTATAAGTATGAAATCACTTGATGTTTTGAATAAGATTATTCTATGACTTAAGTATATAAACACTGGACTAAGGAATGGGTGTCGAAAAAAATTCAATAAACGAGTAGTTTAGAAGGAAATTATTTGTACTAGGTCCCGTAATGTGTGCTAGTTGGGTCTAAGTCATCAATTGTTAAATGGTACAATACTTTACGAAAAAAATATTTATAGAATATACAGTAAACTTGATCATATATATATATATATATATATATATATATATATTATTTGCATAATTTCTTATGGTGAATCAATTATATTTTATTTAGAACTAAGAAATTAACTTTGTTACAACTTTTTTAAGAAAATAAATTATGTTGTAACATAAATAATATTTATTATTTGTTGTATCTAAATTTTCTATTCATTGTATCTTCTTATTTGTTTTGTTATCATGAATTTATTATTTTTTAATGGTAATGGAATTAAATTATTATTGTTTATTATGAATTTATTGTTGTAAATTATTATTATTATTATTATTATTATTATTATTATTATTAAGTGTTATTAATATTGTTAATATAAATATTATTATTATTATAAAGGTTTTTTATTTTTAGAAATTGTTTTTGCAGTATATTATTATTTCTTTTAAAGTAAAAATGTATTAGTTTACGTTTATTCTTGTTGAGCTCTATTTTTGTTTTTTATGAAATTTAAATTATATTGTTTATGAATATTATTAGTATATATGAAATTTTTAGAAAAAGGAATTGAAGATAAATTTACTTTCTAATGGTTGAGATATTTTAAGTATGAATATTTGAGGCTTAAGTTTTAAATACTTCTTAAATTTGAGTATTTTTAATAGAGTATATTAATGACATTAATTCACATTATTTGTTTACTTTCATTGTGTTTCTAATTACTTGTAGAGATTGTATGAGTTTCAAATTCAATCAAATATTCTACACATATATCTTCATATTTTTTACAAAAATAATTTTCTACAATTCTTACTTGATTTTAAGGCAAATATCCTTTAAATATTTTACAATATCTCTTGTTACAGATGTAGAAAGAAGATATATCCAAGTTAATATGTATAAAGATAGAAATAATTGATAATTACAAAAAAAAAATCGAGAATTAAATTTTAGCTGATTTTATAAAGAAAGAAGATTATAAATAGAGATAGGAGAAGGCATGGACAACACCATCACATAACATAAACCCTAGTTTCATGTCCTTTTGTAATTCTTTTTGTTTTCATCTTTATCGTGGAAGACTAAACCTTTTTGGGTTGATTCTCTTATGATTTTACAATGAATTCTAAGGTTTCACTCCAATAAAGTTTTGTTCTTTACCTCTCTATAATAATAATTGTGTTTTATTGTTGGTCTTTTTGAAATCTATTTTTTGAAAAAATAATAATTTTTGAATGCTTGTTGAGAATTTAGCTATTTTTCCTCAATTAGAGTTCTTGTTTATTTTGCTTAGTCTTGATCAATTTCTTGTACGCTTACTCAAGAGATAAAAGATATCTGACATTTTTACCTCACTAGTATTTTTTTATTTTTATTTACTTCAATAGCACTATTTATTTTTTATTTCCCTCAATAACACTCTTTATTATTTAATTTCTGAAATAACACTCTTATGTTTTCTGTAATAACACTCTTTTTTTTTTTTACTTTTTTTTATCCCACTAGCATCTTTTTATTTTTCATTTTCCTCAATAGCACTATTTATTCTTTAATTCATGAAATATTCTTTATTAATTTTTATTTTTTTTACACTGAAATAACACGCTTTTATACTTTTTTTACTTCACTAACACCTCTTTACTTTTTATTTCTTTCAATAAACATCTTTACTCTTTAATTCTTAAAATAACATTCTTTTTTATTTTTTTTATAGTAAAGTAACACTTTTTTATTTTTTATATTTTTTTTTAGTTTTTATTTTTTTTACAATCAGTACATTAATTATGATTATTGTTATTGTTTTATTTTTTTTATGATTTTGTTATTGTATTTTATTATAATAATTTACTAGTTGTATTTTTGTATTAAAATTGATATTGGAAGAAAAAAAATTATAATAAATTATAAAATAGTTATTTGAATTAAAATTTGTATTTTCATTTGTTAAAAAAATATCTAAATATTTTTATCTTTATCAAAATTTATTTTATTTTTGCCATTAATTATTTAGATATCTTTTTTACAAACTAAAAATACAAATTTTAATTTAAACAATAATTTATAATTTATTATATTTTTTTCCTCCAATATCAATTTTAATATAAAAATATAATCACAAAATTATTATAATTTATTATGCCAATTTTAAATTTATTATAAAATATAAAACAAAATAATTATCATTTTTTCCTATTATAATTAATTAGTTAAAAAACTTTTAAAATATTTCATTTAATTTTTTGTATTATTTTTTAAAATTTTAATTTAATTTTTTTATATTATTTTTATCTTAATTTTAATAAACTAATAATCACAATTTTTAATAACTATTCCAGAAAAAAAAAACTTTTTTTCCTAATTAGCACCTCTTTATTTTTTATTTCCCTCAATAGCACTCTTTATTTTTTATTTTTCTCAATAGCACTTTTTATTCTTTAAGTCCTAAAATATCACTCTTTTGTTTTTTTTTTTTTTTTTTTTGACATTTCTACCCGATTATCATCTTTTTGTTTTTATTTCCCTCTATAACACTCTTTATTTTTTATTTCTCTCGTTAGCACTCTTTATTGTAATAGAACTTTTTTTGTAATAGTTATTAAAAATGGAGATTATTAGTTTATTAAAATTAAGATAAAAAATAATGTAAAAATAATTAAACTCAAATTTTAAAAAAATACAAAGAAAATAAAATGAAATATTTTATAGGTTTTTAAACTAATTAATTATAATAGGAAAAATGATAAATTATTTTATTTTATATTTTATAATAAATTTAAATTTGGCATAATAAATTATATTAAAATAAATTATAATAATTTCGTGATTGTATTTTTATATTAAAATTGATATTGGAAGAAAAAATTATAATAAATTATAAAATTGTTATTTAAATTAAAATTTGTATTTTTAGTTTGTTAAAAAAATATCTAAATAATTAATGGCAAAAATCAAATAAAATTTTGATAAAGATAAAATTTGAATTATGATAAAGATAAATTTTGATTTTTGATAAATAGAGAATTTGGTTTTTGATAAAGATAAAATTTGATATTTTATTAAAGATATCATTCGATTTTTTATAATCATAAAATTTGATTTTCGATAAAGATATAATTGATTTTTTGATAAAGATAAAATTTGAGTTTTGATAAACACAAAATTTATGTTTCATTTCACAAAAAGTATTTTGTGTACCATAACTAAACTATTTAGTAAATATATGATTGTCATTTGTTTTCCTCTTTATGTTCAACGTGTGTTGCATCATTTCAATAATTAAAAAATTTTAAGTAACAAACAAAACATTTAAAAACAATTAATAAATAAATTAAATTTTATTTAAAATTTTTAAACCATTTAATTAATATTTATTTACAAAATTACTTCATCAATTTTATTTTATTTTTGCTATTAATTATTTAGATATACTTTTAACAAATAAAAATACAAATTTTAATTTAAATAACAATTTTATAATTTATTATAAGTTTTTCTTCTAATATTAATTTTTAATACTAAAATACAACCAGTAAATTATTTTCATAAAATACAATCACAAAATCATAAAAAAGGAATACAAAAATAATAATCATAATTAATCTACTGATTATACATTAATTAAAGAATAAAAAATAAAAGAGTGTCATTTGAGGAATTAAAGAATCAAGAGTGCTATTGAGGGAAATAAAAAGTAAAAAGTGCTATTAACGAAAATAAAAACTAAAAAACTGTTGATAAGGTAAAAAAAAGTCTTTTTTTATTCTTTAATTAATGTACACTCAATACATTAATTAATGTACATTACAGTTGAATAATAATAATCATAATTAATGTTCCCAACCATTACTATAGAGTGCTAATTATTCACTTGTAAAAAAAGTCTAGTTACAAGTGCTTCTCCCTCAACTGCATATTCAACTTCATCATCACTTTCTTCAGTTCTAGGCATGGATTTATCAGCCCCACTTTCACTTTCTACAATATTGTCACGCAGAACCATGACTCTCTTGTTTGGGCATTGTGATGCTATGTGACCTGAACCAAGACATTTAAAACATTTTATATCTCTGTTTCTAGAGGATTGAGTTTCAGCTTTACCTTTCCCCTTTAAATCCTCTGCTGTTTTGTTCTTGGTTGTTTCCTTTGGAATACTCTTTTCCTCCTTCTTCCAGCTTGGTTTGTAGGATGAACCAGAACCAATGTTGTACTTAGAGATTCCTTTTTGCTTAAGTTGCCTTTCCACCTTAATGACCATATGCACCATATCTTCTAATTCTACATAGTGCTGCAGCTCCACAACATGTGCAATTTCTTTGTTCAGCCCATTGAGAAATTGTGCCACGGTTGCTTCTCTATCTTCATTCACATCAGCTCTCACCATTGTCATCTCCATCTCCTTATAATAGTCCTCCACACATTTAGAGCCTTGCATAAGTCTTTGCAATTTTTGGTAGAGGTCTCTATAGTAATGGTTGGGAACAAACCTCTTCCTCATTAGAGCCTTCATTTCTCTTCATGTTTCTACTGGTCTCTCTCCATCTCTCCTCCTACTCAACACCAATTTATCCCACCACACTATGGTATAATCAGTGAACTCTATCACAGCCAACTTCACCTTTTTTGCATCTGAATAATTATGGCAGTCAAAGATGAACTCCATTTTCTTCTCCCACTCTAAATATATTTCAGGATCATTCCTCCCTTGAAAAGAAGGTATTTTCATTTTGATGTTATTAAGGCTTCCATCTCTATGATCAAATCTCCGATAGTTTCTCTCACGCCTATCTCGTCTACGCCTATTTCTACCTATCATAAAATCATATTCCTCCTCCATCTCCCTTCTATTTTCTCTACCAGAGTCTTCATCTTCACTCCCTCCATGATTTCTTCTATTTCGCCTTGAACTGTTCCCATCATCAGATCGATCATTTTGCAGATTGGCTAATTTCTAATCTTGCCTATCCATTCTGTCCCTCATATCTTCCAACACCATATTTAATCTCTCAAATTGTTGCTGCATTGCTTGAAGAGTAAAATCAAGGTTTGGTGAGTCTCTAGAATTTTCCTCTCTATTTGTCATTTGTAAAACCTGAAATGAAAACGTTAGTGATAAAAAAAATATTCCTCACTGTTCCTCACGTGTTTACACTCAAGAATGACGCTCTATACTCGTGTTTGCTCTCTATTTTTGGCTTTTTCTATTCCACTAAAATTTCAGAACACTCTTGAATATTTTTTTTTTCAGCCCTCTCTATAAGCTCTTAAAAGGTCTTACAACTCAATCTAGCCAAACACCAAAATGCAATACTTTTTGGAACAAGGGTCTTAACTTTAAAATACAGAAATATTCTCCACGAATACAAAATATGGCTATTTTTTTTCTGGAACGGAAACACAAAATGCTATAATACTTCTTCTCTTTTTTTTGCTTTTTTTTTGTATGCTGTTTTTTTTTTTTTTTTTTTTTTTTTTTTTTTTTTTTTTTTTTTTTTTTTTTTTTTT
>Ga0209489_105524_pt1 | contig 21795 bp, 8 predicted proteins | sample SiratrowhiteBW_FD_187527 | JGI IMG/M metagenome (GOLD analysis project Ga0209489, IMG submission 187527) | Root nodule microbial communities of legume samples collected from California, USA - Siratro white BW (SPAdes) (version 2) | ecosystem: Host-associated > Plants > Roots > Nodule | place: USA...
ATTCTCGGCCACCACCATGCGTCTTCACATAAGGCGTCAGCGTTGACGCCCCCTCCATGCATCCATGAACCTACGTAGCACGAGCCACCATGCTTCCAAGGCCCTCATCCACTCGTGCGTCACCCTCTATCCTAGCCGGAGCAACCGTGGGCTGTCGCCGTTGCGCCTGTGACCGTCGTGGTAAGGTGGCAGGCCTTGCCCAACCCCAAACCAGCCTCTGCCTCGAGGAGAAGCTCCCATGGCCTCCTAAGGCACCACGTGGGTGCCATCAACCCTAATGGGTTAGTAGGGGTGCTCCCTGCACCCCCTGTATTCCAAGCCTGCTCCTTTACACCCCCTATTGCCCAAATTCCTAAAATGCCCCGAGCTTGGATGGGTTTTGGGTGGTTTGGGTTTACTGCCTACACCTCCACAAATTAGAGTTTGCACCTACAAATGCCCGATTTCCCAAAACTGCCCCTGAAGTGTTTTAAAATAAAAAATAATATGATTTCTTTTTACTAAAAATTAATAAAGACTTCCAATTAATTCCTTAATTGACCGCTCGCGTCATATAGGAATTGATTCGGAAAACTTCAATCTCATTTGGAATATCAAGGGGCCATACGCGTCAAGCGATATCCAAAGTGAGATTTAGTTTCAAAAGAATAATAAATACAAGCTTTTCTAAAAATTAAAAATATACCAAAAAAATCTTCAAAAACTAAAATCAACAACCGACAAACTGTTTTTTTTACCCAAAGAACTACGTAGCCCTGATTTTCTATCACGTATAGAAATACGTAGGAGCAAGGTCAAACCCTTGTCGGGTCCCCCAAAATAAAAAAATATTTTTGTTTTATCTGCATTTTGTCTCTTTTGGAAAATAAATATTTTGAAAATCACACTCATTTTACATATTTAATTAAAGGTACCGTCTTAGGATGGGCGTTGTGGGGGTGCTAACACCTTCCCCACACGTAACCGACTCCCGGACTTTAGTTTGGTTCGAAGATCAGATTTTTGGTTTTTCTGTAGTTTTCCATAATAAACTATAGTGGCGACTCTACGAAATTTAAAATATTTTTTTGCCGTCCCCGTCGTGACCCCGGTTGCGACAGATGGCGACTCCACTGGGGACGTTTGAGAGTCAAGCCAATCTTAATTAAATAAGTAAATGCGAGTGTGGTCTTTTGAATGTTTATTTTCCCTTTCTTTTGTATATATGCTTCTTTTCTTCTGTATATATGTTTCTTTTTGTCATTGCTGGAATATTGAACCCTAGGGTAGAAGACATGTTATATCTGCTTGGGAACTTTTCTGGTTGCGACAGAGTTATTTTTAAGTAATAAAAAATGAAATTATCTTATTATGAGAAAAAAAACTTTTTATTCTTATATAATGTTTTTTATTGAAAATCTAAAACTAATAAGGTCTAAATTCTAAATTGAAAAAAATATATAAAGGTATAAAAATGTATTATTTAAAAAAGTAAAAATTATCATTATAAACAATAACAAATTATAATATTTCTACAAAAACATTTAAATGTGTAAAAATAATGTTCAAAAAAGTAAAATGTTGAGAAATATAAATAAATGTTTCAAAAACATTGAAATAAAAAGAGTAATGCGATGAATAGAGGATAAAGTTTAAAACAATAAAATTTAAAATTTATGATATTGAATAAAATATGTAAAATGCATGCAAGTAAATTTCTGTAAATATATTAAAAAATTTATGATATTGAATATAATAAGTTCTAAATTCTAACTTGAAAAAAATATATAAAAGTGTAAAATATATTGTTAGAAAAAGTAAAAATTATCATTATAAACAATAACAAATTATAATATTTCTACAAAATCAGTTAAATATGTAAAAATAATATTTAAAAAAAATAAATGTTGATAAATATAAATAAATGTTTCAAAAATATTGAAATAAAAAGAGTAATGCGATGAATACAGGATAAAATTTAAAACAATAAAATTTAAAATTTATGATATTGAATATATTAAGGTATAAATTTCAAGTTGAAAAAGATATATAAAAGTGTAAAAATGTATTGTTTGGAGAAGTAAAAATTATCATTATAAACACTAATAAATTATAATATTTCTACAAAATTATTTAAATATGTAAAAATAATGTTTAAAAAAATAAAATGTTGACAAATATAAATAAATGTTTCAAAAACATAAAAATAAAAAAAGTAATGCGATGAATACATGATAAAGTTTAAAATAATAAAATTTAAAATTTATGATATTGAATAAAATATGTAAAATTCATGCAAGTAAATTTTTATAAATATATGAAAAAACTTATGATATTGAATATAATAATGTCTAAACTCTAAGTTAAAAAATATTATAACCCACCCATTGACGAATATAGTCTCAAATCATCTCATGTTCAAAAGCCCACTCTTCATCAGACTTATTTTTAGATTTTTGAATAGTAAACATAGATAAATGTAATCTTTTAACCAGTAACAAATTCTTCACTTTTTCTCCATTTATGATAATTAGTCACATTCTTTTAGTCAATGACAAATTAGGTTGTGCATCAAAATAAATAAATTAGCTCAGATGCTACTTGATTGAAAAATCTGAGAAGAAAACACTCAGAAGATCAAACAAGAATAAGAAAAGAGTCAACCTACACAAAAATATGACATAACTTTCAATCCAAAACCTTAAGATATAAGATTCGTGGGTATTCTCTCTTGCATATTACTCATTTTTTTTATTTTTACTTAATTTGAGACTTAGATACCTAACCATAATGATGTATTAGACCAAACCTACTTATTTGATTCGGGACCATAAAATTTATTTTATATAAAAGACATTACATGTTGGAATTAAAACACAAACAAAACGATCCTTAGTATTTTGTTTCTGCATTTTTTGTTATTTCTACTTAATTTGAGACTTAAATACTTAACCATAATGATGTATTAGACCAAACCTACTTATTTTATTCGGGACCATAACATTTATTTTATATAAAAGACATTACATGTTGTAATTAAAACACAAACAAAGCGATCTTTAGTATTTTATTTCTGCATTTTTTGTCATTTGTACTTAATTTGAGACTTAGATACCTAATTATAATGATGTATTAGACCAAACCTACTTATTTTATTTGGGACCATACAATTTATTTTATATAAAAGACATTACACGTTGAAATTAAAACACAATCAAAGCAGTCCTTAGTATTTTGTTTCTGCATTTTTTCTCATTTCTCTCTAGTGATTGCATTCCGTGATGCAAAAAGGGACTGTCATGGACCCCATAAAAAAAACCCGCAATCGCCACCGCTACTTGGTGGTGGCAAGCCATAATCCACCGCCATGACACTCTTATATCCGATATTTTATAACAGTGAATGCAACTTCGGAATTTTTAGGATTATATTTACTGTCACAAATTTCAAATATAAATAATAGATCCATCTCAACGCATTTGCAATATTAGGTTGGTCCAAATAACTACTATTACGGGGTCGGCACAAGATGACCATTCAATGTATCTTCCGAATTTTATGCCCGAATCGTCACATTTCGTAGGATCCAGAGTCAATATACTTGTTCAATATCGGATGTTCAAGAAGATTCAGAATCAGTGTTGCAAATAAAGGCACAAGCACACCAAATCTCTTTATGTAAAAGAGCGTTATTGTAACCCACAAGAAAACCACAACAAACTGAGGATTATCAAATACGGCTTTGGTCAAACTGAGCAGTAATCCAAGATCCAGTCAAGAAGCTGATCTTGCCTTTTAATAAAAATTTTCTAAGTTTATAAAAACCAAAAGAGAAAAAGGGTAAAGGAAAAACAAACAATTTTGAAAAATCCGGAAAATGTACTGATTTCCTTTTTTTGTAATTAGATTTAAATAAAAGAAGTAATGTTTATCGAAATATACAATAAAAATAATAAAATGTTGAAAGCTGAAAACGACAAATTTTAAGCAAAATCGTATTTTTAAAAATTAATAAAATTAAAAAAATAAAGTAGAGAAATGAAACGCAATGTCATAAATTTATGGTATAGTTGAAGATGATAAAATTTCAACAAAATACTTTTTTCAGTAAAAGAATGAAAAAGGTTTAAAAAGTATTAAAGTTTAAGACAAAATAGAATTAAAAAAAAGTTCAATAAATATAAAAGTTATTTTAAAATCAAAATTTGAAAACATAAAACAGCATATTCTTTAGTTGAAAACCTCACAGAATAAAATAAATCTATAAATGTAGTATTTGAATATTTAAGAAATATGAGAATAAAAAAACAATAAAAATCAAAGAGTAAAGTTGAAAATAATAAAATTTAGCAATAAAATGATAATACTAAAATATTAAAAATTATTATATTTCAATCAAAGTTAACCCAAAATCCAACATTAATAGATTCAATAATAAATAATAAGTTGATATTAAACTATAAAAAAAACACTGTAAACTCTTTAACGCCGTCACTTTTTAAGTAATACTAAAAAAATTCTATAAGTAATAAGTTAATAAAGTAAAAATCGTTTGTATACAAAAATAAAATTTTAAAAAGTATATTTAAAAAAAATACAATAAAATTTAAATTTCAAGTTGAAAAAAATATATAAAAATGTAAAAATATATTGTTTAAAAAATAAAAATTATCATTATATAACAAATTATAATATTACTATAAAATATTTTAAATATATAAAAATAATTTTTAAAAAAATAAAATGTTGAGAAATATAAATAAATATTTCAAAAATATAAAAATAAAAAGAGTAATAGGATGAATACAGGATAAAGTTTAAAACAATAAAATTTAAAATTTATGATATTGAATAAAATATGTAAAATGCATGCAAGTAAATTTCTATAAATATATGAAAAAAGTTATGATATTAAATATAATAAGGTCTAAATTTTAAGTTGAAAAAAATATATAAAAGTATAAAAATGTATTGTTTAGAAAAATAAAATTTATCATTATAAATAATAATAAATTATAATATTTTTACAAAATCATTCAAATATATAAAAATAATGTTTAAAAATATCAAATGTTGAGAAATATAAATAAATGTTTCAAAAACATAAAAATAAAAAAATATTGCGATGAATACAAAAAACAGTTTAAAACAATAAAATTTATGATATTGAATAAAATATGACAAATGCATGCAAGTAAATTTTTATAAATATGTGAAAAAATTTATGATATTAAATATAATAAAGTCTAAATTCTAAGTTAAAAAATTATATAAAAATGTAAAAGTGTATTGTTTAAAAAAATAAAAATGATTATTATTAACAATAACAAATTATAATGTTTCTACAAAATCATTTAAATATGTAAAAATAATGTTAAAAAAATAAAATGTTGAGAAATATAAACAAATGTTTCAAAAATAAAAATAAAAAGAATAATGCGATGAATACATGATAAAGTTTAAAAAAATAAAATTTAAAATTTATGATATTGAATAAAATATGTAAAATGCATCCAAGTAAATTTCTATAAATATATGAAAAAATTTAGAACGAAATATAGTTTTAAAATAATGTATAAAAAAAATGAAAAAGTGGAGAAAGTTAAATGTTTAAAAAATATAAAATAATATCAAAGAAGAGACGTTTGTGTATAATGTAGAAAATGAAAATAAGAATAAGTATTTTTTAAAATAAAGTAAAATTAATAAGGAATAAAATTTTCAAAAAGTTATATTTATATAAAAAAGTTAAAAAGTAAAAAATATTATAATTTTAAAATAAAAAAGATAAAAGGTTAAGATGGATAAGTTTATAATAAAAATTAGAATATGAATAAGAGACATAATTTTTTTTCCATAAGAAGGTAGATAAGAGGGTAGATTTTACTCTTTTCTTTTATTCGATCGAGATAGACATAATCAGTTCAAAATTCAAAAACTCATCCAAATTTAGACAACAATCATCCCATTTACAACGTAACAATCTAATTTCACTAAGAAAAACCATAAATATAAAACAATCGTCCATCCCATGGAAAGTTACAAATTTTGAGTTATCAAATCTTTAATATTTTTCTAAAAATAGAGAAAACATTCTACTTCAATTGTCATAATACTCAATAAGTTTAAACAATCTCCGATTCTTACTCTTTTCAAGAATTATCTTCATTTCAATTTAAATTCAGGATAAAGTCTTAAATATACTAATTTGACATCTTTCAATTAAAAAATAAAATTCCAAAACAATATTAATTTTTCAGAGTCCATATAATATCCAACACCCAGCAAATTGCAAATACATCTTTATAATTTTAGGATTTTAACAAGCCAATCCGTCTGAATTTTGTAATATAAATAACGAATCCATCCATCTAAAGTGCATTTGCAATCTTAAGTTTCCATATCCAAATCAACATCATAGGTTCAACCCAAATAAACATTCGACAACTAAAATTTGTCTCAATTTTATAATATTCATTTGCTGTGAATATCTGATTTTGTACAGATCTGTAACGTTGATTTTGGATTGAACGAACTTAATATTGCGAATGCATTTAGATGGTTTTCATTATTCGTTATTTTAAGATCTGTGAGGAATCTGAGACGACTGTGCCTTGATAAAACTCAAAAATTGCAAAAATTGAGGAGATGCATTTGCATTCATGGGATTTTAGGTTCTAGGCAAAACCACATCATAAACTTTTATTCTATGGGACGGGCTAGGAAACGTTGTAAAAGAACCTTCCAGTTAGATCCCGTATTCAAATCGGTTCTATACCAAATCAAATGCTTATGAACATTTCAGAATGAGACAATACGTATGTAACCCAATAACGTGCCAGAATGAGACAATACTTATGTAACCCACTAACGTGCCCGAGAAGATAGCAATAATTCCAAAGTTAATTCAAAATCGCGTAAAACGTAGGTGAAAAAACAAAAGCGTAAAAGAGAAAGAATTGGGCTGCTGCGAGCAAGGCCCTGCGTTTGAACCTAATATGCCCACGATCATTCACAAAGATCGATAGTCATCTGCTAACCCTTCCAAGATGGCCTCAACATTTTCTTTCTTTGTGTTCTTAATCTCTACCCTTAAGGCTATCTTGATCTTGCTTACCAACTCATTACGGTAGATTCCGTACAGATGAATATAGTAAAGTTTTATTGGGATGTTTCATTTCGTTGCTTTGATTTTATTGGTGTTGAACTTATAGTGTAGATAATGGCAGTGTTGAAGGTAACAGAGTATGCAAGAACAACTTAATATCATACCATAACAGTTCTCAATTCCTGAAAATCATACCTGGGAACGATGCTCGCCTTTTTTTCTTGCTTCTTTTTTCTTTTGCTTCTGAATCTTTTTTCCTTCTGAATCTTTCAATTTTTTGAGAAATCAAAATATGAATGAACTCTCTCTGTTTCGGTGTATCCACCCCGTATTAATTCAAAAGATGGGAGTTTGGGCCGTGGCCCAATAGTGCAAAATTGCTGAAAAATGACTGAATTTTTATTTTTTTAAAGAGATAAAACTTTATTATTATTATTATTATTATTATTATTTTAATTTTTAAAAATGATATAGCACATAAAAACCTAAACTATATCTTTCTTTCTCTAAAATATAAAAAAATAAACCATAAAAAACTATATTATTTTTTTAATTTTTTTCATAAAAAAATCCAAATTATATTTTTTAATATATTTTAATTTTTTTTTACTTTGATGTTGATATAATCCAAAATTTTATGAAGCACAAATCCCAAACCTCGCTTTTCACCAAAAAAATTCCAAAATAACTCAGAAAATAAATAACTATATAATCAATTAATAAAATAGAACGAATTATCCTTACAAGTTGTACTCTTATCCTTTGTTAGCCTCTCATTTACTAGTCTAAGGGTTCCTTCCTCACCAACACAACTCTCTTTTTCTTTCTTCTTCGGTCTTGTTTATCTTTCAGGCAACTTTCTTTTCAATCTTCTTGGTTCAGAGACAGCTTATCATGATTGAAACATATGTATTTAAATTGTTCATTTTAATCCTAAACGGTAAGAGATTATTTGACGTAATAATGATGTTTTAAAACCTTAAATAAACACAAAATATTTCTTAAATTCTAAACAACATTGTGCGGTTGTGGTTCTATTGAAGCAATCTTTGCTCTCTAGCCACTACGTACCTTTGAAGCTGCTGAGTTTCTATTCCCCATTGATGTTGTAAAAGTTGATCAGTTCAAAAACTTTGAGGAGATGACTAAATATTTAGAGAGGAGCGGTATGCTATCTGCAAGAGGTGCAGAAACTTGGTTTAATAGTGCGTGAGATTTGCAAGACAATGAAAAGCAAAGATATGTTTGAAAAAGTCATGTTGTTAATTAACATGCAATTGTTGACCCAGTCTAATATACTTATAATCCATTACGTTTTAACGATTATATATTAATATATTATTATAATTACTTATAAAAATTATTTTATTAATTTTTTAAAAAAATTTATTTTATTGTAAATTTAATTATTATATATTTTTTAATTATTTATTATTTTAAAATATAAAATATATATTTTATAATTTTATTAAATTAATATTATTAGTAATAATAATTTTATATTATATAATTAATTATATTTATTTTAATATTATATAAATATAAATATATATATATATATATATATATATATATATATATAAATAAATATAAAACGTTTTGAAAAAATTTTCTCAACCGCAAATCTTTGTAGATGGCGAAGAAAGTTTTCAAAAAAAGATTTACCTTAATTTTTATATTTTAATAATATTTTATTATCCAAATTTGTAACTTTTGTTCGTATTTGGTCCGGCAAATCTGTGTTTGGATCCAAACATACTATAAGAGAAATAAAAGAAAAAAATTGAGTTCACTTATTTTATTTTTGTATATTTTATTACTATCACTAATAAAAAGGAAAAATGTTAGTCTCGTTCATACTTAAATTATTATAAAAAAATAATTTTTAAATTTAATATCAAAATTCTTTTAAAATTTTAATTTTGTATTTAAAAAATTAATCTTTTTAATTAATAAATATATTTTATAATAAATTAAATTTATATTAAAGATAATTACTAATTTAATAATTTTGTATATATTTTTAAAATAATTATTAATTACATTAAATTAATTAATTATATTTTATTTTAATTATAAAAATAAATTTATAATTTTATATATTAAAATATTATTATATCTATCACATTATTTATAAACTTTTAACTTAAATTTTACTATCTTTTTTTCTTAATCCAAACAACTAAACTTTCCTCTCAAATAATCACAAATCCACTCAAATTCACTTCCTAACTAACAAATCCTTACTTTTGGTTTTTATTTAGTTAAAGATGCTTTCTTTTCATTTTACATATTTATTTCCACTATACTAATTTCTCCTTTTTAAAAAATAAGAGCTAGAATGAAGCAACACATTTATTATATATGTACTAATTGACGCATAAGGAATCTTCATTCGTATAAAACTATTATTTCCTACATCATCACTCACAACCTATTTAGAAACCTCAGTGTCGTAGTCACGTTCAATAGAGTATAAAGCAAACATGCGCAAGTAAGAAGAAACTATAAAAATGCAACCTCACTTATATTTTCTAATAAGCAAATTAAAAACGCATAAAAAGTTACTAAAACTTTAGTTGCAGAAGAAAGAAAAAATCCTTAATCCAGCAAAATGCTAAAGTTCTCTAAACTAAGAATTATATTTTAAATTAAATATTAAAGAATTTTATGCTGATGTGGATGAAAGCACTTGAGTGTAATATTCCAAAAGGGTTAACTCAATTCTCTGTACCACCACTTTCTTTATACTTAAAGAGTATGACACTCCTTTTCAATAATAACACGCCCTTGCAATTTTGATTAATAATAAATCTGTAGCAACCCTCAGACCTTTTGATTTCAACCTTTTATGTTTACATCATAATTATAAAATATCTTAGTATAATGGATGAAACTACGACAACACATCACATTGGTTCTTTCACTGCTTTCTTTGTCTTCTCAAAAAGAAAATTCTCAAAAAGAAAATAAATGACTGGTCTTGGTCTTTAGATGTTTAATGCCAATCCTTAAAGTTGCTTAAATATTTTGCTTCAACGTCAACAAATTTAGAATATACATGGCTTTATTTTCAAGAAAAAATTATGTTTTTATAGGTATATTTAATAGAGATATTACTTTTGTAATTGATCAAATTGAATTTTCATTTTCATATTACATAATGGAGTGTTAGAAGTTAATAATAAATCATTTACATTATCTCACATCTTCATAAGTTATGTACTTTGATCTTTACTCCGGATTTTTTCGAGAATACTTTGTATGGAATTATATTAATCGATGGTTAATTATATTTTTCAATGTATCTCTTTTTATTTTGTATTTTATTATATTTTAAAGTTTGAGTTAAAAATAAAAATGTTAAATCTTATTTAAATATATTATTTTTCACTTCAATTCGACCATGATGTAAATTTTTTTAGTACTTTATTTGAAGTTGTAAGTGATTAATAATAAACCTGTACTCAAGTGTTAAACTGGATAGTCTTTTTTTGTGTTGTCAAAACTTTCGTGTTTCAATCAATTCCATTAAATCATACATACACATTATAATAAAGCTAACATCGGTAAAAAAAATGTTAAGTCAAAAAATAAGTGATAAATCATAGTTCGAGTGTTTTTTCCTTTTTTAAATATTTAAATGATAATTACAATATAAGTAAAAACATGTATGATGTCTCTACAACAAATTAAATTTATTTTCCTGTTATATTGCATATAACTTTTTTTTATTTGTTATAATACACCATCCAAAGATATCAAAGTGGTTTTTGTGTTTCAACAAACATTTAAAAATATAACATAAATCCCAACTAAATATTATTCTGAATATTAGTTTATCCCATTCACAAAATTTAAATCCAAAACCTCATATTAAGGAACCACGTTTGATGTTACTCAGACCAACTGATTTAGTTTAATAACAATATTAAAAATCCTTATACTTGTGTACAAATTTACGTCATCAATCCTTAGAAAAATTACGCAGTTAAAAGTTTATATTGGAATCGCACGTCCATTTCTCCATTTATTGGTTTGAAATATAATACACACTACTTTACTTTTTTATTATACTAATAATTTATTTTTGTAAAGTGCCAATAATTCTTCATACTGTTCAGATGCAATGATACGTGAATGCCTCACCTGACCAAAAAAGTTAGAAAGATTCGACTTTTCCTAAAGATAGTATGATTTCAAACATTTTATTTTAACTATAATTTAATAGTGTTACCCACGTTTTTTTATTTAAAAATAATATTAAAAATAAAAAACTGTGTAAATGACATCACTGTAACTAGTTGCTGAGTATCACGTTGTTTCTATTACAATCCGATATAACTACTTTCAAAAATAAATAATTTTCACGGGTGGTTTTCATGAATACACTTTGGAAGCCAATTTTAAAACTTCCTTATCCTATTAAAGATAATTTATTTTATAACTTGAATTATTTTTAATTTATCATAAGTATTTTTACAATTTTTAATACTTATTCGTTTTATTATAGATAAATATTATTTTATTGACACATTATATTAATCGTGGAAAAGATCAATTATCCTGATAGATTTTATATGGATCAAGTTATAATAAAATTGTAATGTTTTTATTAATACATCCTTGACTTAAAAATAATAGTATCTTAATTATAAACTATAATTTTTTATTTAATAATAATGTTCCATCCAATAATTAATATATCACAAAATATTAATCGTATCTTATAAAATGTTTTTAAGGAAATATAAATCAGTTGAAGACTAAATATCAAAATTTTAAAAATGAAAATAATAATAATATGCTTGATTATATATATAAAAAAAAAGACAACAACTAAGTTCAGCATATATTAGGTACATGAAAAAAAGAAAAATTTTAGCAAATAAATTATAAAGATAAAGACGACGTGAGATATTTTTTTTTCTTATATATACTTATTTTTGAAATAATTATAATATTTTTTCTACATAAACATGTTGTTTTAAAGTTGCTCATAAAGTCTTTTACGTAAATTAGAATAAAAAAATGTTTTTACAGCACCATACTGGAACAAGTTAATAAAACCATTTTTATAATTGCAACCAAATATTAATTTTAAACTATTTTTATAAAATCACTTAGAAATTAATTATTTTGCTTAAAGGTGTTTATTTTATTTAAAAAAATTTATATCTCACTTGACAGGTGTAATAAATGTGAAAAGCACATGTATGTTAGAAAATACTAACTAAAAATATGTAAGTCAGTCAACTCTTAACTCTTGAGAAGTCAAGTGAGCTCCTTACTTTCACACTCAACACTGCACATTGCACATGAAGTCTTAACTCTTAATTCCAAATTAACTATTAAATATCAAAATAAATAACCAAATATCAACATAAAGTTGCAGTTATAATGAATTGAGCAAGTCAAATACTTTAAAAACATAGTCCATGAAAGTTTAAAACAAAAAAACAAAGTTTCATAACAGTGTCAAAAAGAAACCTAAACAACCCAAGAAAACAATAAACATAAATATGTCATGCACTTTTATTCTAGCATGTAAACTTAAAGTAATTAAAGAGATTTATAAATTGATTCAGTCATTTATTTTAGTGATATTGTCTTTTTCTTTTATTGTTGTCCAATATAAATGGAATTTAATTATAAATCAATAATTAAATAATATAAGTTCCATATATGTATGAGTATACAACTATTTTATAATCACACATATTTAAAAAAAGATTGTAATATACAAATAAAGACTTAAAAATTACAATACATAAATTTATACAAGTATTTGTGTAAATTTACTAGGTAGAAGTTAAAAAATTTAAAATTTTCTTACAAAATAATATTATTATAATACACAAGTTTTCATTGTTCAAAAAAGTTATTGTCAATCACTGTTATTGACTGAATTAAGAACCAAATAATTTTTATTTATAATTAATTTTATTATATAATTTTATAAGTATGAAGTATTTACAGATCTATTTTTTTAATTAATATTCTTTACTTCTTTATTTTTCACTTGAATTTTTTTTTAAAAGTTAATTATAATGTTGTTTGATTTAAAAAAAATGTATTGACCGAATATGTAAAAAGTGGGACAATTATGTTTCATGAAGATATTTTGTTATATATGTTTAAGAACCAATTTAACATTAATTTTTTAAAAAAGTTTCTAATACTATATTATAAAATTCAAGAACCGATTTATACTTTTTATTTACCTATGCAGGGACAACAAAAATTTGTCATTCATTCCATGACAAAATTTTGGTTACTTTAAGTCATACATAAAAAGTACTATTTATCCTAACAAAAATTTTATAAAATATGTATGTAACTATAAAATTTTTTAGATACTTGTAATTATGTTATACGTGGTTACATATTTTATATACATATTCATCGACTTATACTTACATAAAATAAAATATTAAATGTAGTAATAAAATAAAATATAAATTGCAATCATAATTAGTACATGTTGTTATACTTATTATAAAATATATCACTATAATAAAAATATTGTTTAGAGACTAATTTTTAGCTAAAAATGAAATTGTTACTAATTGTCACCAAAATAGTTACCAAATTAGATTTTGGTTGCTAAATAACTACAAAATAGAAGTAATGATTAAATTTAGTGACCAATTAAGTCAAATAATTGATATATAATATTAGCTACCAAAGGTTTAGTGACCTATGCCATTAAATTCTAAATTAGTCTCTAACTTAATTAGATACCAATTTAGAATCTAATGGCATATGTTACTAAAACTTTGATATCTAATGTTAGATACCAATTATTTGACTTAATTGATCACAATTAGCAACCATTTCATTTGGTAGCTAAATATTGGTTTCTAAATAGGTTTTTTCTTGTAATGTATATAATTTTGTTTGGTAGAAAATGTAACCAACTTTATCAAGAACAAAAAATAGTTACCTATCGACACCACTTTATGTTATCCATGATATACAATTATTATTAATTTAAAGTTTGTTATTGTCTTATATAACGTTACAAGGAAACTATTGAGAATTATAGAGAAGGATAAAACTTTCCAATTGAATTTTATATATATATATATAAAAGAATGAATTTTAAGTAATCCAACTCAAGAGTGAATCAAGGTTCTCTCATAAGAAACAATTATGACAAATAATAATATGAAAGAATAAGTTATACTCTCTTTAATCAAAACATCAAAACATGTATTTATATGTCTTTAAGATTTTAAAAATACCTATAAATATGATAAATTGACAAGAAAATATAGATGATATTCTTTCTAGACTTGACCTACTTTGTCATGTTTACCAAGCCTGATTTAAAAATAAACTATAAAAATAATGGTTGGCAATATTATTATATGATAAGGAATATCCACATGTAATCTTCATAATGGTTAATTAATAACTACCGAATTACAGTTAGTCACAATATATAAAAGTCACAATATATAACTTTTATGTTAGTTTAACAACAATTATTAAGTTCAGTTCATTTAGGCACTCTTAAAAGAATTCTATTAATATAAAACTTTGATTACACCTAAGAAAAATCTTAATTTTCTTATCATGCCTATACTTAATTGTTTTTTTCTTAATTTTCTTATCATGCCTATACTGAATTATTTTGCATAAAACTTCTTAGATAAAGACTTGTTTGTAGCATCAAATATAATATCATTATAAGAAAAAATTAAAGAAAAGGTATTGACAGACTTATATTTGTTAGTGAAATTTATTATTAATAAATTTTAACAACGAAAAATTTATTATTATTTTACCTATACATAAAATATGTTGATAATTACTAACAAATTTACTGATAGAAAAATTAATCATCAAATTATTCATTCGTAAATTGATCATCAATCTATCAGTAATTTTACTGTCAATTTAACAACATATTTAATTTGTCGATAAATTGTTGGTCAATCAATTGATAAATCATAATAATAATAATAATAATAATAATAATAATAATAATAATAATAATTGTAATTATAATAATAATATTATAGTAATACTAAAAATAATAGCTGTAAAAGTAAAAACAAAAATAATAATAATAATACTAACAATAATATTAATAATAATTATAATAATGATATATAACAATATATAACAATATATAACAATATTAATAATAATAATAATAATAATAATAATAACAACAACAATAAAAAAATTATAATAATAATAATTATTGTAATAATAATAATAATAATAATAATAATAATAATCACACTTTAATAATAATAATGATAATATGACAATCAAGCTTTTTTTATCTATCTAATGATAATAAATTTTATCCACGATTAGTCTTTGATACGATTTGTTAGTAATCTTTAATAATAATGTTAAAAATAATATTTGATAATTCTATTGTATCAACAACATAAAATAGTATAAGCACTCATGGAAACTTCGAAAACATTATTAAAAAAAATAGTATTCTTAAACATAGAAGGTTGTTTGATACATACTTTCTTTAGATTGTTCTATACATTCTTAAAAACATTATTATATAATTTTTTTTCGATATGGCATTTGTAATACAACTTCACCTTCTATACATACGCAAACGTTGAATTTTCCAAGTTTTTAAACACTCATATAAAGTTATTTTACGATCCCCATGGTGTTGGTAGACTTCTTAGGATATTTATCAATGTCCTTATAGTTTCTATGAATCTTACTTAGAGAATTATGTATGATAATAATGATCGTAATGATAATGATCTAAGACTAACTTGATGATTTTGTCCTCTCAATGTTAAGCAACTTTCGTTTAACAGAAGAAAAATGCTAGTTTGACACCACTATTCACTTATATTCCTATTTGACACTATATTTTATTAATAAAATATCATATATAAATAAAATAATAATATATATTAGTGTTAAATGGTGTCAAAGATAAATAGTAGTGTCAAAGATAAATAGTGGTGTCAAAATATCACCGTCCGTCACAATAAGATAAGTGAGAAATGGTAGTTTAAAGTCGTTGAAGATGAAAAAAAAAAAGAGAAAAATTACAATGAAAAAAAAAATATAATAGTCATTTACACTTGCATTCGTATATTAATTTAAAGATTGATAATAGTAGTGCGTAAGGAAGGTTTTGAGACAATAGTCTATCTCACCTTTACTATAAGATACCTATCTTTTCATTTATTTTATTTTTCCAAAATTACTCATTTTGGAAAACCATACTTATAAATGGACCTGATAGATACTTTATGGTATCTTTTACTTGTTTTCATATTGAATATAAGACTCCCGCAATATCTTAAATTTAACACTTAAATGTTATACCAAATATTCATTCTTTGTTAGAAGATACTAACATGTTATAGTAAAAGATATTAAATTAAAGACTTAAATATTATATAAAAGGATGAGTTTAAAATAAAATATTTAATTATAACTATTAAGTTAGTTTTTTAATTTAAAAATTAAATAAAAATATAAATAAAGTACAGTTTTATATTATTTTATTGTTTAAAAAACATTGTAAGAGATATAAAAAAGTACAGTATATTATAACTCAAGAAATTAATATCTTATTAAATAAGACTGAACTTTGTATAGACTAGGATGAGAGTGGAAAAAGAAAGAAAGAAAGATAACAGTATAAAGTTTAAGGTTTGTTGTATTAATTAAAAGATGATGAAAATTGAAAATAAAATAGTAATAGGTTTGTTATAAATTTGATTAATGTGATAGAAAAAATAAATTAATTAGATAATATAATAAAATATAAAAACATTATTCATTTAATTTTAATATTAACTAGTATGAATTAAAATTGTAATATTATTAAGTATAGAATAATTAATTTATAAATAGTGGGAGACAGACATAATTTCTTTGTTAATTTAAAAATCATCATAGATAAGTATGATTTTAGTGTTGTATTTTTATTTTTATTTTTTTGCTTTTATTGCATGTATATTGGTGTATAAGATAATAAATGTCACACCAATCTTATTTCTTTTGAACACCTATTAATTCTTCTTGACATTTATTATCTTTGATTTACAAAAATATAAATAGATCTATCAACATATTTATTAAGTTTTATTGTTGTACCATCAAGGTATGTATTTGACGGAAACATAATGTGTCAGTATGATTTGACTTCTATAAATATAATGGGAACAGACTAAGACAAGATACAAAAATATAATCTTTAAAATTGTTATTCCGACGTTCATATACTAATTTTGGCACCAGAATACCTTTTAGAAGTATTCTCCCACACCTCATTAGAAATGGAGGAATGAAATAAAGACTGAAGACTAGGCAGATCCTCTACTTAAGAACAACAATTGTATTTATTATATTATACACTAATCTAAATACATTAAAGAAAAAAAATTGAGAAAGATTAAGTGTTTCAAACTTAATTGCATTTATATTGGTATACAATGCTAAATGCAATAAATGTCACCCTAATTTCTTCTTATCACTAATCCTTCTTAAACATTTTTTCATACAAAAATTTGAATATTTATATACCTATTTATAGATATTTATTTTTATTAATGTGTACACAAATCTAAATGTAATAAAGTTGGAAGAAATAAGAGGAAAATTAAAAATTTATGAAGTGATTCACATAATAATACATAATATTGAGATGTGTTTTCTTCTTAAATTTTCTTTATTATGTAGGTAAAATGATGTCTAGTTAACACGGTTTATTCATATCAAGCATCAAGATCCTATTAAAGTCACATACTTTGTTTATTTTAGAAATTAAAAATTTTCAGTTATTTTTGAGTAATAAAAAATGAAATTATCTTATTATGAGAAAAAAAGCTTTTTATTCTTATATAATGTTTTTTATTGAAAATCTAAAACTAATAAAATAGTTATATCAAATTAATTGTAAAAAATTATAACTCAATTAATTTATGTTGGCTTAAATTATTTTTTTATTCTGTTGGCTTATTTTTTAATCTTATTATGTAATAAATTATTTAACTTTTTTCTATCAGTCGCATAAAAAAAGCTTCATTTTTTTGCCCCCTTTCATTCCTTCTTTGCCCAACCCGGACCATTCCTACGTCTCCTCCCTCCCCGCGGTTCCAACATTACTCTTCCCTCCCTAGAAAGAAAAAAACACGGTTAGTTTTCCCTCTCTCTCGATCTATTGTCTTTCGATTTTTTGGTAATCTAAGAAAATGAATAAGAGAGAACTGAACTGAAGCCCCTGCACTGTGATGTTTTCGTTGGAAAATCTCGAAATACACGGGAATATGTGTGCACTGTGTTCTCTCTTGTTTTAAACCGTTTTGGGCATCTAATGATTACTTTATTGAATTCAATGTCGATCCGATAATCAGCATTGAGCAGTGTAGAATTTAGGTTTTTAATCATGCGTTTGGATCTTGGCTGTAACTGTCTATTAGCTTGTCTTTTGGTGAAAAATCTTTTCTTGATATCAATTCCAGTGTTTAATGTGTTAGATTTTTCAGAATCACTATGTGTCCTTTGCTTCCTTCAATTTGCTCCGTATCTGGCTGTAGTTATTTCAAATGCTTCTAGATAATAAAAATGTAAATTCAATTATGCATTAGTTGTGATTGTAGTCTTTCACAATAAGTTTGTACTTAAACAGTTAGCTATAAGTTTAACTATTTCCAGCTCTGTTAGATTATAAGTGGTGTTGAATTTGCAATTAATCAGTTGTGTATTCAGATTTCAACTCTAATAATCATTGTTTGTTTCCATTTCCTGCAGTTGAAAATGAAGTTTCTTGATTGGTACTTGAAGATTGGGGTTGTATCTGCTTTGGTTGGGGCTTCTATGGAGCTGTTCATGATCAAAACTGGCTTCTGTGTGAGAACTTTCCTTTCTTATTCTCTAAGCTCTCTTGCCCTGCATTACCGTTTTCTTGATTTTTCATTTTATTCTCTTGCTGAAGCCGGTTTTTAAAATTTATTATAATTTTGCATTCTCGATGATATATGACCTTTTGAGGAGTTATAAGGTTGGCTTGGTGGTAAAAATGGAAGGAAGAGTGGGATAGGTTGTGGATTTGAATACTCCTCTAATAAACATATTAACAACTAACATTTTGCGGATTAAAAGAACAAAAAGAAAAAGATGTGGCCTTTTGAGTTGTCTAGTACTAGCAGGTTATTGATTTCGGTTTGCTAGATTAGTATATTGATTTTGCATTCTAATGTAGTAAGTGTTGATTTTTGCGATAATGTTCTTCCAATGAGAATGAAATTTTGGAAAATAACGTGTACTCTGTTATACTTGTCTTTCACATTATTTGTTTTGGCCAAGTTGCCCAATAAACACTATATTTTGCGTATCAAGAGCATTTAATAATTGTTTTCTTAGGTATTGCGATAATCCCCATGATTGTTTTTCATCAAAGGATTTTGGCTTTATAAATTTTGATTTTGTTTCAATTTTTCCTTGCCTTGTATTTGTACAGACGACAAAGTAACCGTTTTGGAGTCAGAAAAGCGTGCCTGGGAGAATTCCCCGGAAGCTCAGGCGATTAGAGATGCTCTCAACCCCTGGAGCCATGTTGACTCAGAAGAAACAAAAAAGTCCTGACTCAAGTATGAAGCATTTTCTTAAAATCCACGAGTCATTTTTTGAGAACTCAAGATTTATTTGACAATATACTGGAATAAAATGACAGCAATTGGACTAGCTATTATGCTATGAAACTGGATCTGGTATTGTCCATCCAACAACATTGATTGCTACATCTTGTCAGCTAGACCCCAAATCATAGCAACTTTGGGATGGCTCACACAACCTTCAATTTTGCTATCTGGCTTTGAATTTTTTATACATGTTACCTGAGTCTTGAAGAAGTGTTCGCTATTTTCTTGGTAATATGATACACATATAACACCAAGAGGAGTGCAAGTTTGTAACATTATTCTCAACCCAAAGAACGTAATTCGCTTCGTTTCCTGACATTTACCTCTTATATGCAAGTGTTTTGATTTAATCCTACTCTTCTACAATTTCAATTGACCTTTGCTTTTAGACAATCTATACTTCATCTCCTGCAGAAAAAGGAGAAACACATTTCGGGGCTGCTTCTTATGGCCCTATCATAGAGCTTCCACAATGTTTCCAATGACTGTCATAATCATGGTCATTCACTAATTTCTTTTCATCTTCATGACTGTCACCTTCTTTGTATATTCTTTTTGAAGCACATATTAGCTTTATTTTCATTATGAATCTATGATATCAATAACAAGTAGGAAAAGTAGGAACTATGGTTGGGTAGAGAGTAGAGAAGAAAGAGGCTGTTGAATAAACTTCTCAAATATCAGTTACAGGAGAAGGAAAAAAAAAATGAATAAAGTTCCTATCGTAGTTAAAACTTAAAATTAACTTATAATTTGCAGTTCAACCTTTTTATAAATTCTCTTATCTTACTTCTTTATAAATTGTTAAGTTGAGGTTCTTCAATTCAGAGAAGTTTGATTTATTTTATTTCTTCTATAAGTGTATTTGAGAACTTTATCCACATTGGCTTATTGACTGTGCTTCAGAATCTGCTAAGTGCTTAAGTATCAATGTTTTATTTTATACGGTGGTTCCTTATTAATATTAGTGGGTGTTTCTTTTCCCTGATTCGAGTTCGAATTACAATTCTCCCCTACCTCCCCCCTTTTAGAAAAATGTCATAGTTTGTTTGTTTTCGTTAATCTTTCTTGAGGTTGAATGCTGTGGTTTACTTTATGTATGTTTAAATACAGTTCTCTTTTCATGAGAGTTTGCTTATTGGTTCTGTATAAAGAAATTTTCTTTCCTTCTCAGTTTAATTCCTTTTGTTTGTGTTGCAAAGTAGTTTGCGGCAACCCATATCTGTTTCATGGTATACTTACAAGTCTAAACTGATGTCATTCTGAAACTTGTTACACGGAAAGGCGCTAAATTTAAGGGACGTCTTCTTAAAAAATTGTTAGTTTAGGAATATAGTACTTTTAATGGATGAGATTGATGCAGTTCGTTCAAAAATTGCAGAGGATCTGTGATGTGTAGCACAACGTCTCCAAATGTGAAGTCTCTGCAAGCACTTGCAGAGTTGCATCTCTAGCCACCATATGGCCTCTGGCTGATGACTCACTGAACTTAGACTGAGTCGTTCCTCGTCAGCTATGTGTCATGTGTTTTGCTTAAGCTCAAATCGAAAATTTGATCCATTCCACATTTTGTTACTTTGTCAAATTTTGTCACGTGGATCTAGACTCATTCATGGTGGATAATTGAATTCTTTTATTCGCGTTTTTGTATGCAGTTTATTGTTGTAAAAAAGGGGGAAATTGAAGTTATAATTTGTTTACGTGATCCGAACCAATCATGCTAATATTGAAACAATTTTTATTTTACGTTTATAATATTCTACTCGTTCTAGCAGGATATCTGTGTTCACATACATGACTCCTACTAGTATAGTCTACGTCAAATTAGTTCGGCTTGAATTTTTCTTTTCAAAACGGACATCTCTGGTTAACCTGTATTACAATCTTAATTGTGGTGTAATATTTAACATATTAAATGCAGTCATTGTTTTAATTTTAAACAAAAAAGTGTTCACAACCATTTCCGAACTAAATAAACTTATTTTTAATGTAATTTTTGTTTAGATTTAGTTTTTTTTTTTTTTGTCTGTAACTGGTTTTTCAAATATATTACAT
>Ga0209489_105527_pt1 | contig 21790 bp, 16 predicted proteins | sample SiratrowhiteBW_FD_187527 | JGI IMG/M metagenome (GOLD analysis project Ga0209489, IMG submission 187527) | Root nodule microbial communities of legume samples collected from California, USA - Siratro white BW (SPAdes) (version 2) | ecosystem: Host-associated > Plants > Roots > Nodule | place...
GTAGGAACCTCCCACCACCACTGCGATACCTTCCACCAATGTTCAGAAATGCACCGCACCCCTTCCATGGAAAACCTTCTTTTATAGCAGCAGGGTTAAATTTGTAATTTCCTCATGTCTATTATTTGAAAATTATGGAGGTGCAGGAAGATGATATGGAGGTGCAGGAAGAAGCAGTCCCATATGGATAGTGTTGAATATAACGGGCTTAGCCCATGTTCTCTGTTATTTTGTTACTATTTCTGTTATTTTTATGATCTATAAATAAACATCCCTTTATGTGTATTTTCACACAAGGGAATTAATCCTATACCTATTTCTCTATTTTAATATGGTATCAGAGCACCAATATAAACATAATATCCGGAAGTAGATCTTCTATCTGATGGAGACATCAAGATCGAGTTTGTTAATTCGAATGATCAATTAGCAGACATTTTCACCAAATCTTTAAAGGGGCCAGGATTGATTATATTTGTAACAAGCTTGGTACATACAATTTATATGCACCAGCTTGAGTGAGAGTGTTGAATATAACGGGCTTAGCCCATGTTCTCTGTTATTTCGTTACTATTTTTGTTATTTTTATCATTTATAAATAAACATCTCTTTATGTGTATTTTCTCACAAGGGAATTAATCCTATACCTATTTCTCTATTTTAATAGATAGTAACACACTAATATTTAAAAAAAAAAATTTAATCTTCAGAAAGTGAGCTTAAAATGCCATATCATTTGCAGAAAGTTCTATCATTTTTACTCAATCATTGGCATTACATAAGAATTAGGATGGCCCAGCCTATGGCGCCATGTGACTGAGAAATATTTGGGAACATCTGTGTGAATTTTTGATTTAGTTTTGCATGCATGCTATTAGTATTAGTTGACCTGGAATACTTTTTTAACCTCATTTACATCTTTGTCACCCTGTTACCTAGGTTATTAATCAAAGAATGCCCAAAGAACTTCTACAAAGCAGCCTTAGGCCTATATTGGTGAATTTGGCACACACAAAAAATCTTAGTATGCCTCTTCTGCTTGGTCTTGCTCGCCTGCTTGAACTGTTATCGAACTGGTTCAATGTTACTTTGGGTGGAAAACTTCTAGAGCATCTAAAGAGGTGGCTGGAGCCTGAGAAGTTGGCACAAAGTCAGAAGTCATGGAAGGCTGGTGAAGAACCCAAGATTGCTGCAGGTTTTACATCTATGGTTTAACCTGTTTAATGCAAGTGGATCTAATTCAACTTCTATAGATCATACTTGTACTGATATTTCTTCTCTATTGTTGCAGCTATCATTGAGCTTTTTCACTTGCTTCCTCCTGCTGCCTCGAAGTTCCTTGATGAACTTGTAACCTTGACTATTGATTTGGAAGGAGCTCTACCCCCAGGACAAGTATATAGTGAAATCAATAGTCCGTATCGCCTTCCGCTCACAAAGTTTTTAAATAGATATGCATCCCTTGCAGTTGATTATTTTCTTGCTCGATTAAGTGAACCAAAGTATTTCAGGCGGTAAGTTTTAGATTGCAGAACTTTAATTATATACCTACTAAGGTCAGATGCTTACATTGCTTCTTTTTGTTGTTTACTGTAAATTTAGTTTCATGTATATAATTCGTTCAGAGGCTGGTCAACCATTAAGAGATGAACTTGCAAAATCACCTCAAAAGATACTTGCAAGTGCATTCTCTGAATTTATTCCCAAATCTGACGTGACAATGACTCCTGCATCCACAAGTACACATACTAGTTTATTAGGTGAAGAAAGTGTTGCACCATCAACCGATGCTTCTAATCCACCTGCTCCTTCTACCAGTGCAACATCTGATGCTTACTTTCAGGGTCTAGCACTTATAAAAACCCTGGTCAAATTAATCCCTGGTTGGTTGCAAAGTAATCGTAGTGTGTTTGATACGTTGGTACTTGTTTGGAAGTCACCTGCAAGAGTATCCCGGTTGCAAAAAGAGCAGGAGCTGAACCTAGTGCAAGTAAGTACAAAATGTTGTTAGTATTGTATATCATTATTGATTGTGGATTTTTTTAATGAGTTCTTGTTTCTATTATTCAATGATTGCATGAACGAATTCAATTTCGTGGCATATATAGATATTTAACAGTTTTAATTGTGTTACTGTTCTCTGCTTCTTATCTCAGTTTTTGCCTTAAGTTAATCGTAAGACTGTATAGGAGGTTGAGCTCTGGATTCTCAACTGTTGAGCCAATCTGTTTGCTGACATCTTCAGCATTGCAGATGATGGTCATGCAAGTACCATTTGATTTGACAATTAACAATATGACTTATGATGGTACAAGAAGTAAAACGACCTAGAAAAGGGAATGATTAGTCCTATTCAGCCTTAAAAACTCATCTTTTTTATGCTATTTTCTGTCAATTAACTTGTGTGTTTTAGCCACTAACTTTCAAATCTGTTTTTAAGCAATCTATCAACCCTTGGCATTGTGTTATGGTTTTAAGCATATTGGAAAAACTGCCACTTCATTGCAGTCTACCTTAGTTAACTTGTGTATTAAACGTTTGCTGCCTTGACCAAATTGTTTGTATTGATTTATTGGTTTCTTTACTAGATATCTTCTCATCGGACTTCACGAGGAATATTTTTAGAATCATGGTCATATTTTTCTGTTGCATCTCCATCCCTCTCCAATTATGTTCGAGCATCAACAATGCAATGTCATCATTTAGCATTTTGGCCTTACTACTTAGTATATAGAAGCTCATTTTTCCTTGCGAACAATCTTAGCCTAAGTTACATTTGTAGCTATTTTCATTTTTTATTGTATGGTTCTAGAACTACATGCCATTAGAAAATTAATGTGCATACTGTATGCGGTATCTACTTCAAGTTTTTCCATTTCTAATTTTTACTCCTTTCATTGTTGCTATTAGTATTATTGCTTTGTTTTCTGTTGTGAAATTTGTATTCATGGTATTTTAAAGTTTTTACCTTGTTCGGAGGCTGATTTTAGATTAATTTTCTTTTTTTCTTGGTTACTCTAATACATCATTGTATATTTTTAGATAGTTTTTTAACTGCACTTTCATTAATTTGACTTGTCTTTTAAGTGGATGGTTAACTTGTTTTCATGGTCATTATGGTCTTCCAGGTTAAAGAAAGCAAATGGCTTGTCAAATGCTTCCTTAATTACTTGAGACATGACAAAAACGAAGTGAACGTGCTCTTTGATATACTTACGATATTCTTATTTCATAGTCGGATCGACTATACATTCCTGAAGGAGTTTTACATTATAGAGGTAGTTCATAATTGGATTTGAAATTTCTGTTAATATCTGGTTCCTTCTTGTATTTGAATTTTGTGGTGACTTTTAGGTTGCAGAAGGTTATCCTCCAGCCATGAAAAAGGCTCTTTTATTGCATTTTCTCAGCCTTTTCCAATCAAAACAACTTGGTCACGACCATTTGGTGACAGTGATGCAAATGCTCATTCTTCCCATGCTTGCACACGCCTTTCAAAATGGTCAAAGTTGGGAAGTCGTTGATCCTGGTATTATAAAAACAATTGTTGATAAACTTCTTGATCCTCCAGAGGAGGTATGTTCTTATCATGTTTAATTTCTGATTTGGCCTTTTGTTGAAATCTTCATGATTCAGTTTTTGTTATACAGATTTGTTAGGACTTCTGTCTCACTATGCTTAGCGTCCCTCTTCTGTAGGTCTCTGCTGAGTATGATGAGCCTTTAAGAATAGAACTACTGCAGCTTGCCACCTTGCTTCTTAAATATCTTCAGAATGATCTTGTCCATCATAGGAAGGAGCTGATAAAGTTTGGGTGGAATCATCTTAAGCGTGAAGACACAGCAAGCAAACAATGGGCATTTGTGAACGTTTGCCATTTTTTGGAGGCATATCAAGCCCCAGAAAAAATAATACTCCAGGTATGAAAACATTGACTTCTTCTTAATGTTCCTTACTCATAGTATCTTGTAAACATGAGCACGTGGGAAACTGAAAGTAAATGGGAGAAAGTGGTGAAAAGTTTAAGAGAACGGAGAGACAGATTCCAATTTGTATTGAGAGAATTATTTATCTGAAAATTACTATAATTGTAGCTACATGCTGGGAACACCTATTTGTAGAGATCCTGACAGGATTCCTATAGCAAAGTCAGTTATAGATGTGAGGCTGTTACCAATGTAATTTAAATTAACATCTCTCTAACAGTCTATAACAACCAACGTAGTCAAAGTTAGGCTCTTACTCATGATTGAAAAGGGAAGTATGGATTGTAAATCGGGTAATTGTATGACGGATTGTAAGATCCTACAAAATTTATGAAATTCGTATAAACACACAACATAATTATATTTTACGTAAAACTCATAATTGAACTTCAATTCAACATGGCAAACAAAAACAATACAATAAGCATATAAAACAAGAAGTCAATCCTAGTTACATCAAATTAACTCCTTACTAGTTACATAATAGTAAACCCACAGCGTCATCCTATTTCCAAATAGGAATTCTATCCTAGTTAACAAAAAAATAAAAATAAAAATCCTTCGAAAGCAAATAATATTGCGAGTTAAATTGTCACTATGCGTTGGTTATAAATTGTGTTATGCATAAATTAAAACCATTAATATTTGTTTCTTAATAACTTTACTTCTAATTGGATGGAAAGTGGTCAGATTGTTGAGTTTTAGAAGATTGAGGGACATGATTGAACCTTGTATTAAAATTGAGACTATATTGAATGAGATAAATAAATAATGGGTCTAAAAAGGTAATTAATCCAAAAAATACCGTGTATATCTATACCCTGACACTGATTTGCAAATGCAGGTTTTTGTTGCTCTTCTCAGGACTTGCCAACCGGAAAATAAAATGTTGGTCAAGCAAGCTCTGGACATTCTAATGCCAGCACTGCCACGACGCTTGCCCCTTGGTGATTCTCGAATGCCCATATGGATAAGATACACCAAGAAAATCCTTGTCGAAGAAGGTCATTCAATTCCCAATCTTATTCACATATTCCAACTTATTGTCCGCCATTCCGATCTCTTCTACAGCTGCAGAGCACAGTTTGTTCCTCAGATGGTGAATTCTCTTAGCCGACTTGGATTGCCTTATAATACCACAGCAGAGAACAGACGACTCGCCATTGAACTTGCTGGATTAGTTGTTAATTGGGAGAGGCAAAGACAAAATGAGATGAAAGTTGTTACTGATTCTGATGCACCCAATCAAATCAATGATGTCTTTAATCCTAGCTCAGCTGATTCTAAGCGATCTGTGGATGGGTCTACATTTCCTGAAGATACAACTAAGCGAGTAAAAGCAGAACCTGGCCTGCAATCCATATGTGTCATGTCACCTGGTGGTCCTTCATCAATAACCAACATTGAAACCCCTGGATCTGCCAGTCAACCTGATGAAGAATTTAAACCAAATGCTGCAATGGAGGAAATGATTATCAATTTTCTTATCAGAGTAGGGCTTACTTCTAACCTAATTTATTACATTTCTTATGGTGATATTTGGCTAATTCATTGCAAGATAATTTAACATCTGGGAAACACACTTTCCAATATTTAATGTTGTGGATACTGAAATTGTGTTTGCTTTCCCTAGTGCTTGCCGTCCTTATGGATTAAGGGTTCAAAGGATAACTTATTAGTTTCTTACTGTTACAATATTCTCGTCTAATCACGGACACTTCTAAGTGGTAGCTAGCTGTGTATTGTGTCCTAGTAGTAGCTAGCTGCATTTTAATAATTTAATTTTATTTCTTAATTTAGTGTGCCAATACAACTTGAATGATAATTAGATAAGTTTTAACATCTTATCATGTTTACAGTGACTTGTCTCGTTAAATTTTGTATTCCAATATCTTTTTTCAGAATTTTTTTTATGTAATGTTAGTTTAATTTTACACTATAACTGTGTCATGTCCTGAATGATTTTTAAAATTTTACCATGTGTCCTGAGTTATGTTTGTGCTTCCTAGTCATAGTCATCTGTCTTTTGAGGTCCAGAAATATGATATATGTATATGAATGAAAGTGACTGATTCACAGTATTTTCAATCTTTGTTCAAACTATTTTTGTTGAAAACATTCTCAATGCATTCACAACCAAGCTGTGTCCAAAGGATGTTTTTGATGATTATCTTTTACTTATGTGATTAGGTTGCTCTGGTCATAGAACCAAAGGACAAAGAAGCAAGTGCAATGTACAAACAAGCTTTGGAGCTACTTTCACAGGCTTTGGAGGTGTGGCCGAATGCAAATGTAAAATTTAATTATTTGGAAAAACTTCTGAGCAGTATACAGCCATCTCAAGCAAAGGATCCATCCACTGCACTGGCACAGGGTTTGGATGTCATGAACAAAGTGTTAGAGAAACAACCTCACTTGTTCATAAGAAATAACATTAATCAGATTTCTCAAGTGGGTCTAACATTATTTTTGATTGTTTGTTTTCATTTGCTCAGTGATTCAATTTTGACATTAATTGTATTCTTCTTCCAGATTCTTGAACCATGTTTCAAGCATAAACTTTTAGATGCTGGCAAATCCTTCTGCTCACTGTTGAGGATGATTTTTGTTGCTTTTCCTCAAGAAGCAACTAGCACACCTGCAGATGTTAAGTCATTGTACCAGAAGCTTGATGATCTGATACAGAAGCATGCTACCACTGTCACAGCTCCTCAAACAGCGAGTGATGATAATAATGCTAGTTCAATTAGTTTCCTATTGCTTGTCATAAAAACCTTGACAGAGGTACAAAGGAACTTTGTTGATCCTTTAATTTTGGTTCGTATTCTTCAACGGCTGCAACGAGACATGGGTTCAGCGGCAGGGCCTCATTTAAGACAAGTATGTTGGTTTTCCTTTTCGAATTAATAATATTTTAAGTTCTAGGTATAAAATGAATTCTTATATTAAAATAGAAATTATTGTAGAAACAAAATCAATAGTTAGAATTTAGTGGGAAAATATGCATGATAAATCAGTCTGCACTTACATGATTTAAATTAGTTGCTTTTTGTTTTATCTAATTTATTTACCTGACTCAGTAAAAGCTTATGATACTGACTATAGGCATGCTAATTTTATCCAGAGTGAAGTAGTTGTGTTTATGTCAGTCCCTCTATTTCTTTTTTGGATACAAATTGTTAATACATGTTGCTTGACAATTAAATTCCGTGGTGTTATGTAGCAAGACCTACCCTGCAGCCTTGATTTTTATTGGGTAAGATGCTATATAATGGTTTTAAAACAAAGGTGGTTTGGATCTCTTTCTAGTAAAGCAGGCATGCCCTGTACCCTTTTGATGCCTTTTACTTTCTTTAGTCTGACTCTGATATGCTATATAGTAAATAAACTTTATCCAAGAAATTCTAGTGTGATTAACATATATTTTGACTTGTTAATTGTGTTATTTGTTTTTTAAATCTATAAGAAGTATGCGTGATTTATTTTTCTGTTTGAAGTCATGATAAACTGTCATACATTATTAGGGTCAGAGAACAGATCCAGATTCAGCAGTCACATCTTCTCGTCAAGGTGCTGATGTTGGAGCAGTTATTTCAAATGTAAAATCGATTTTGAAACTTATCACTGATAGAGTGATGGTTGTTTCTGAGTGCAAGCGGTCTGTGTCTCAAATATTGAATGCTTTACTCTCCGAGAAAGGAATTGATGCTAGTGTACTTCTTTGCATACTTGATGTGGTTAAAGGGTGGATTGAAGATGACTTCAGTAAACAAGGAACTCCAGTCACGCCAAGTTCCTTTCTCACCCCCAAGGAGATAGTTTCTTTTCTTCAGAAGTTGTCACAAGTTGATAAACAAAATTTCACATCAGTTGCTCTGGAAGAGTGGGACAGGAAATATCTTGAACTTCTTTATGGGATTTGCGCAGATTCAAATAAGTAAGTTGTTCATCTTAAGTTTATCTGTGCTATGCTTGAAATGTATTCTGTCTTGATCTTCTAAATAATTTCCAGATACCCTTTACCCTTGCGTCAAGAGGTTTTTCAGAAGGTGGAAAGGCAATATATGCTTGGTTTACGAGCCAAAGATCCGGAAGTTAGGATGAAATTTTTCTCTCTCTATCATGAGTCTCTTGGAAAAACTCTTTTTACCAGACTTCAATTTATTATCCAAATTCAAGACTGGGGGGCTTTGAGTGATGTCTTCTGGCTTAAACAAGGCCTTGATCTTCTCCTGGCAATATTGGTTGAGGATAAACCTATTACACTGGCTCCAAATTCTGCCAGAGTTCAACCCCTTTTGGTTTCAGGTTCTATTATTGAATTAAGTGGAATGCCCCATAAGGTTAATGATGTATCTGAAGGATCTGAGGATGCTCCTCTAACACTTGAGACCCTTGTGCATAAGCATGCCCAGTTTCTTAACAGCATGAGCAAACTCCAGGTTACTGAATGTTTAATCACTTAAGTACTATTATACTCTCATAATTAAAGTTGTATTTGTTTAGTTTTATTGCTCTGGTTATTGTATTGCATCATGAAGTTCCGTGATATGGTTGTGGCACAGTGCTTGCTATGTCTAAAACTTCTTTTGTTAAAAGTGTTAAAATGATTTGAGACTTTTTGTGGCCTTTATACTTTGGATTTGTATTAAAGAGCACTACGGACCTATCACTGTCTTCTGTCACACATTGTAAATTTGTAATCATCTGATGTGCACAGTTATTGGCAAATACTTCATAGTCTCACTCAATGATAAAATTTCTTCCAGGTGGTTGACCTATTAATTCCATTGAGAGAGTTAGCCCACACAGATGCTAACGTTGCATACCATTTGTGGGTACTGGTATTTCCAATTGTCTGGGTTACATTGCATAAAGAAGAACAGGTAACACTTGCTAAACCAATGATTAATCTTTTGTCTAAAGATTACCATAAGAGGCAGCAAGCCAACAGACCAAATGTAGTGCAAGCTCTATTAGAAGGACTTCAGTTGAGCCATCCTCAACCCAGAATGCCAAGCGAGCTTATTAAATATATTGGAAAAACTTATAATGCATGGCACATTGCACTAGCCTTGTTGGAAAGTCATGTTATGTTGTTCCCCAATGATTCCAAATGCTCCGAGTCTCTGGCTGAGCTCTATCGTTTGCTCAATGAAGAGGATATGAGATGTGGGCTGTGGAAGAAGAGATCAGTTACTGCAGAAACCCGGGCTGGGCTTTCTCTTGTTCAGCATGGCTATTGGCATCGTGCCCAAAGTCTCTTCTATCAAGCCATGGTGAAGGCAACTCAAGGAACATATAATAACACCGTACCGAAGGCTGAGATGTGTCTATGGGAAGAGCAGTGGTTATACTGTGCTAGTCAACTTAGTCAATGGGAAGCACTGGCAGACTTTGGCAAGAGTGTTGAGAATTACGAAATTCTGCTTGACAGTCTTTGGAAATTGCCTGATTGGACATATATGAAGGAGCATGTCATTCCCAAAGCTCAAGTGGAAGAAACTCCAAAGCTTCGTCTAATTCAAGCATACTTTGCTCTTCATGATAAAAATACAAATGGTGTGGGGGATGCTGAGAATTTGGTTGGTAAAGCCGTTGATCTTGCTCTAGAACAATGGTGGCAGCTGCCTGAAATGTCTGTTCATTCCAGAATTCCTCTTCTGCAGCAATTCCAACAAATAGTCGAAGTTCAAGAGTCAGCTAGGATTCTAATAGATATTTCCAATGGAAATAAGCTCTCAGGAAATTCGGTGGTTGGTGTGCAAGGGAACCTTTATGCTGATCTGAAGGACATCCTTGAGACATGGAGACTAAGAACTCCAAATGAATGGGATAATATGTCTGTTTGGTATGATTTGCTGCAGTGGAGGAATGAAATGTACAACTCTGTCATTGACGCTTTCAAAGATTTTGGTGCCACAAATTCAGCACTTCATCATCTTGGTTATCGTGACAAAGCATGGACTGTCAATAGGCTTGCTCACATTGCACGTAAGCAAGGCCTTTTTGATGTTTGTGTCACCATACTTGAAAAATTATACGGCCACTCAACCATGGAAGTGCAGGTAGGATATCTGGTCATCTGTAGTTAGAGAATTACCTCATTTTTGTCATTATCTGTACACTTTTAATTATATATGAGCCTAACCTTTGGTGGTCGCTTTACATTTTGTTCTGATAATTTTGATATCAACATCATATGGCAAGTTCAGTTTTTTTATTAATCTGGATGTTATCTGTACATAGGTAATTCTTAACAATTATATTTGTATAGATACACAGCATTAACATGCAGTTTTTATTTTCAGAGTACTTTGATTTGACAGTATTGAACTCTGAAATTTGAGAACTTGTGTAGATTTTATCTGATATGCTCTTTGTCAAGTATTTACAGGAAGCGTTTGTTAAGATTACTGAACAGGCGAAGGCATACCTAGAAAATAAGGGAGAACTTACAAGCGGTATTAATCTGATCAACAGCACTAATCTAGAGTATTTTCCTGCAAAGCACAAGGCTGAAATTTTCCGTCTGAAAGGGGATTTCATGTTGAAATTGAATGATTCTGAGTCTACTAATGTTGCTTATTCAAATGCCATTAGTCTTTTCAAAAACTTGCCTAAAGGATGGATAAGCTGGGGAGACTACTGTGATATGGTAATTAGCATCTGTTTTTCATGTTACTTTCTATGACTGATTAAATATTTACTAATTTTTGTACTTATCTGTCATCTACTTCAAATAGGCTTACAGAGAAACTCATGAAGAGATTTGGCTGGAATATGCTGTCAGCTGCTTTTTGCAAGGTATAAAATTTGGTGTGTCCAATTCAAGAAGCCATCTTGCTCGTGTGCTTTATCTTCTTAGCTTTGACACTCCCAATGAGCCTGTTGGAAGGGCATTTGATAAGTACTATGAACAAATACCACATTGGGTATGGCTCTCTTGGATTCCGCAGCTCTTACTCTCTCTTCAGAGGACTGAAGCTCCTCACTGTAAACTTGTTCTTATGAAGATTGCAACGTTGTATCCTCAGGTGAGTATATGCAGAATTGCATTTGTTTATTGCAAATTATGTATATCCTAAATTATCATGGGTTTCTTCTCCTGAATTTCAGGCTCTATATTATTGGTTGCGCACATACTTACTGGAACGACGTGATGTTGCCAATAAATCTGAACTTGGTAGGATTGCAATGGCTCAACAAAGATCACAACAGAGTGTTTCTGGTACTAGTACTGGTTCTCTTGGTGGGTTGGCTGATGGAAATGCAAGAGTACAGGGTCCAGGAGGGAGTAACTTGCCATCTGATATTCAAGCTCACCAAGGCTCCCAGCCTGCAGGTGGAATTGGATCACATGATGGTGGAAACTCACATGGGCAAGAACCTGAAAGGTCTACAAGTGCAGAGAGCAGCATGCACAATGGAAATGACCAACCTTTGCAGCAAGGTTCTGCAAACCTCAATGAAGGTGGTCAAAATACTTTAAGACGTGCTGCTGGTGCTTTAGGTTTTGTGGCTTCAGCTGCCAGTGCTTTTGATGCTGCAAAAGATATAATGGAGGCTCTTAGGGGCAAGCATGCTAATTTGGCTAGTGAACTCGAGGTCATCATCTTCCAGACATTTTAAGTTGCTTTACTTTGTTTAAAATTGATGTTATTCAACCTCACCGTCTTCATTCACCCTTTCTCCCTATTGCATGTGTAAAAGTTCTGCTCTTGGCGTCATAATTAAACTAAACCATTGCTGCAAGCACTTAGGAATAACGATGAGATAATTGTATGCATTTATTGAATCAGTGTAGCTAAGTAAACATGAAGGGATACACCATGGACAAAGGCACGAGAGTTAAAATGATTTTTATATAATTATGTTGTGAATTGTGCCGGTGTATCTGAAAATCAAATCTGGGTTATGTGTTCCCTAAACTAGAAGTTACTTGGATTATTATAACAAAACCTTTATTTCGCAGATCCTGCTTACAGAAATTGGTTCAAGATTTGTCACTCTTCCTGAAGAGAGACTTCTGGCAGTGGTTAATGCTTTGCTTCACCGCTGCTATAAATATCCAACAGCTACAACTGCTGAAGTTCCTCAGTCTCTCAAGAAAGAGCTCTCTGGTGTTTGTAGAGCTTGCTTTTCTGCTGACGCTGTAAATAAGCATGTTGATTTTGTGAGGGAGTACAAACAGGATTTTGAACGAGATCTTGATCCAGAAAGCATTGCTACTTTTCCATCTACCCTCTCTCAACTGACTGAGCGGTTGAAACACTGGAAAAATGTTCTTCAAAGCAATGTTGAGGATCGGTTTCCAGCAGTGTTAAAGCTGGAAGAAGAAAGCAAGGTCTTGCGGGACTTCCATGTTATTGATGTTGAAGTTCCAGGGCAGTATTTCACTGATCAGGTAACTGCTTCTGAATTTCTTTTTCAAAAAATGCCAAAATTTTAATGTATATGTGTGTGCACTACTATAGATTACAGTATTGATATCCATTAAACTGGCCCGGAGTTTACCTGGGGGAGTATTTGGTGCATCCCATATTCATTCTTAGTTGTTTATTTCCAGGAAATTGCACCAGATCATACTGTTAAATTGGATAGGGTTGCGGCTGATATTCCCATTGTGCGGAGGCATGGGAGCAGTTTTCGCCGTTTGACGCTAATTGGCTCTGATGGCTCCCAACGTCATTTTATTGTTCAGACATCTTTGACTCCCAATGCTAGAAGTGATGAGCGCATACTGCAGCTTTTCCGTGTGATGAACCAAATGTTTGAGAAGCACAAGGAGTCAAGACGCCGTCACATATGCATTCACACACCAATAATTATTCCTGTTTGGTCTCAGGTTAAATTATTTTCCTAGTACATTATTGTATCTTTTCACTTTTTTTTTTTAGATTGATGGAACCATGGCCTTGATTGCAATCAAGACTACCGAGACTGCAAATGTAACTTTTACCTACTTAAAAGTATCATCTTATTTTACTTGAATTTTTGTATGGACAGGTACGCATGGTAGAAGATGATTTGATGTATAGTACTTTCCTTGAGGTCTATGAGAATCATTGTGCAAGGAATGACCGTGAGGCAGATCTTCCGATAACCTATTTCAAGGAGCAGTTGAACCAAGCTATCTCAGGCCAAATATCACCAGAAGCTGTTGTTGATCTTCGTCTGCAAGCCTATAATGAGATAACGAAAAACCTGGTTAACGACAACATCTTTTCACAGTATATGTACAAAACTCTACCTAGCGGCAACCATAGCTGGGCTTTCAAGAAGCAATTTGCTGTCCAGTTAGCCCTTTCAAGTTTCATGTCCTTTATGCTACAAATTGGTGGGAGGTCTCCGAATAAGATTTTGTTTGCAAAGAACACTGGAAAAATATTTCAAACTGATTTTCATCCCGCCTATGACGCAAATGGGTTGATTGAGTTTAATGAACCAGTCCCATTTAGACTGACAAGGAATATGCAAGCCTTCTTCTCCCATGGTGTGGAAGGCCTAATTGTATCTTCAATGTGTGCAGCTGCGCAGGCTGTGGCTTCACCTAAGGTGAGAACTGAACATGCATACATAAACTTGAATGCTCTTCAATATTTTGATGTTACTTCAATGCAATACTACCAAATATTGATGTGTTGTAAATTATTGGTATTACAGCAAAGTCAGCACCTGTGGCATCATCTGGCAATGTTTTTCCGTGATGAGCTACTGTCTTGGTCTTGGAGAAGACCGCTTGGGATGCCCATGGCCCCTATGGCTGCAGGTGGTACCATGAGCCCGGTTGACTTCAAACAGAAAGTTATCACAAATGTGGAACATGTTATTACAAGGGTTAAGGGAATCGCTCCTCAAAATTTTTCTGAAGAGGTAGTAAGCAACTAAACGAAATTGCGTTCCCTTCTTAGTGTTCCGAAACAATTTATCCTTTGATTTAATTTATTTGGAAATTCCACTGTCAGGTTTTCTTTTTTAATTGCTGGATTGATGGAACTAGGAGATAACAAATTTCTTTTACGGGTTACCTACCAAAAATAAAGCAATCCATTTTTATCCTTTTGGACATTTTTATGGATTTAATAATTACTGAGATAAAAGGAAAGAGAAGGGCTGAATGAGGGTTTTTTGCATTTCTGTTTTTTCTGTTGGCACCACTCATTATCACTAATTGCAAGTTTCTGCCTCCTGATAATGTCCTTCCACTTTCAGTCATCATTGATACTAGTTCTTTTTCAATTTAACGATTCCTTTATTTATCCTTATATTTTTTTACTATATTTGATGCTCTGGCACATAGTACATAAAATGTTTTTTGAGAATATTGACTATATCTACCTCAAGTTTCTCCCTATTTAGTGCATTTTATGCTGCCTGCTATTTTAATCTATAGTATTTACGTTTAATTTTTTTTATATAGGAGGAGAATGTTATGGATCCACCACAACCTGTGCAGAGGGGTGTTACGGAGTTGGTTGAAGCTGCCTTGAACCCTAGGAACTTGTGCATGATGGATCCAACGTGGCATCCCTGGTTCTAAGTTCTGATGGCAGTCTTTTCTTGAAAAGTATGTAACAGCACTGTAAATATGTGTACATATCCAGCTAAGTAGAGCAGTGATAACTATTATGTTGAACCCAATTGTTAAATCACTACATATTGGGTGTCATTTTTCTTCTGCTGTAGGTCAGAGCGATACACCGTAGAGTATTAGTTACAGGAGCATGACGAGGTACCCACATATTATTAAGCGGTCATTGATTTGTAAAAGACATTTGTATACATAAGTTAATCATGAGTAAAATGGCAGTTTTTAAAATGTGTTCAGAATTAACCTGTTACCTTTATTATTTAACGCTACATATTATAAAAAATTGAATAATTAGCTAGAGTGCAATAAGTTCACTTAAGTAAGAATTCAAGTTTTCTCTCAAGATGTATTGCATTGTTTATCACTTTTTCTTCAAATTATGTGTGATATCATTTAATGCAAGATATTTAGGAGTGTATTTATTTATTACAACTTGAGAATTGACTAAGAATAGTTCATATGATAAACAAGTTCTTGGGTATTGTTTGGTTAAAATGAGAAAGGGATACTATGGAAAGGGAAAAGTAGAAGAAAAAAAAGTAACATTTTTTATCCTCGTTTCATTCCTTGAACAAGAGAAGAAAAATTCTAGTGGAATTCATTACTAATTTTAATCATTCGAAGAATAACCATTAGTTTTAAAGAGTAAGAAGAAATGACAGTCTTATATCTCTAGTTTAAAAGATACAATTGCATTTTTCAAGGTTTTATAAAACAAAAGTTATATCCCTCCGATTTTTAAAAGAAACTCATTTTTTATGATTTTAATAAAATATATAATTTATCTTCCTGATATTTTTAATGAAGCGATATTTATCTCTACTATTTTATTTAAAATAACATGGACTAAAAATTATGAAATTAAAAGTTAAAATTTTAAAATGTAAAAATTATAAAATATTAAACTATTTAATTGCATATATTAAAAATATAAAAAATTATTTGTTTAGAAAAAACATTGTTTTGATGTAAAGGTAAATAAATAATTATAAAATGTATGCTTAAATTTATTAGCATATTATTATATTTAAATATGTTTTAATATAAGTATAAATATATTCAAAAGGTTAATATAAATAAAAATAAAATAAGAAGTATGGGTTTTATTTTGTTAATAAAATAAGAGATCGAAATGCTTATTTTAAAACTAGAAAAAGTATGAATATAATTTTAAAAAAAAATATCAAAACTAGTAGAAGAAATATTTCTATAATTAAATTATTCCATTCTATTTCTAGAAATGATAATTTTTATATTTTAAAACTTTAGTTCTTCACTTTTTATTTTTAATTAATTTTTAGCCAATATACTATTTTAAATAAAATAAGGAAAGTGTGTGTGATATTGTATGTGGTTGTCCTTCTCTTTTGTGTGTATTTATGTCATTCTAGGTACAATTAATTCGTTTTTCTTTTACACGTTTAAAAAATTATTTCTTACGAACAATCTTAAGAAAATGCTTGGTTTTCTTTTATAGCATAATTATTCATATAAATTATAACTAATATTTTGCACCGGTAAATGTATCAAAACTAACAAAATTTTGTATTAGACCATTTTTTTCGATAATAATTTTTCGATGAATTGAAATAAATATTCACACCAAAATAAATTAGCTATATAAAATGATAGATTTTATATAATCTGCAATATTTGATTATGTGGTTATTTCTTCTAATATTTATGATATCTTATTTTAAGTTTTATTCTATCACGTACTTGATTAATTCTGATTTGTTCGACATTTCTTTTTAGAGGATAAAGGAGAATGAAATTTTTAATAAAAAAATCTTCTAAGACTTTTAATTTATTTTTTCTCTTTGTGATTTAGTTAGTTGCTTATGCATGTTAAATTTTTAGGATTTGGAAATGTTCTTTATAAGAGACTTCTTACTTATGATAAGGTTACAAAAAGGTGTTATTTTTTGTTGTATGCTCTTTTTGCCAGGAATGAAAAGAGAGCATTAGTCATTTTTGTTTTACTTGTTCTTCTCTTCTTTTATTTGGTTCTGCATTCATAATATATTTTCTGATCTAATTAATTTTTTATGTTCTAGTTTTATTGGTTTTCTTAAGTCTCTACGTAGCTTTATTATTCAGTACATTAAACTTGATGATATCACATTTTTCTTATAGATGATATAGAAGAATCTTTCTATATTTCTTGATGACATCAATATATATTTGGTTACGTATAAGAGTTATATTTGACTTTTAAATAATATGTCTAAGAATTGTATGACAAATAATATTGTTGACTTCTCTGTCTTGAACATATATATCTGTTTTTTTTTACAACTCTCTCATAGAAAACAACTTGTCAAATCTAGGTCAAATAGTTCTTTTTTCAAATTAGAGTCAAGTTTAGAATCTAACAAAGTTTATTATCTTTGCAAAATTGTCATTCCATCTTTTTAGAAAAGTTATAATTTTAAGTATATTTTTTAAAAAATCTTTAATATAGATATTTCATTGCCTTGTAAAAGCTAAAGAGAAAAATAATTTTACAAACATAAAATAAGAAAAATTTATAAATATCTCACATGTTCCATGACATGTTTTAGACCTTGTGTACTTATCATTTATCCTAAAAGAACATGTCAAACTAAGTATATAAATAAAAAATTGGGTCCATGCAGTTAAACGAAGTTATATAAACAAAATATTGTACATTCATTAAGTCATACGAAAACACTTGCATATGTCAATATTTGATACTTATAAAATCATGTTTTATATTTTGATATTAAACATAATAAAAAAAAAGTCTCTTAACTAACTCATTGTATTGGACACATAAAATCTAAAAAATATCTAACATAAAGGCTTGTTTAATGGTTAGAGATTCTAATCAATGACAACAAAAATGTATTAGTTTGTTCTATTTAATTTTTTTACTTATATCTTGGTCTTGACAACAAAAATGTATTAGGAATTCTAATAAATGACAATAAAAATGTATTAATGGTTACTTATTTAAATATTTATATCTATTAATTAATTAGATAAATATTTTATAAGTTCTTAATTAATTAATATTAAATAAATTGATAAATCATTCAATCACCATGAATAATTAAAATTTAACTTTTAAATATAAATGATTTCAATTTCACATTACTATTAGGATCATAAATAAATATATTGTATTACTCTATCCTTAACCATAGAAATTCATTCCAAATATTATATTTTACATGTTACTCTTTGGTGGAAAGAAAAGAGTTGATATCTTATTAAGTGAAGAGAGAAGATAAGTATACATAAAAAATAACACTTTATTTATAATACCCAAAAATAACTAAAAATGATCAAGTTTATAACACTTGCCCACATCAAGAATATACTGCTCCCCGTAGCAAACCACTGCTGAACCTGCAGCAGACCAAGAAACCACACAGAGTTCATTGTGTGTTTCAAGAACACCCTTGCTGAAACTTACAGTAAGTCATAATTATACAGAATCCACTGTATAACCCATAAAAGCCTTACTGCTCCCCGCAACAAACCACTGCTGAAGCTACAGCAGAATAAGAAACCACACAGAAACCCACTATGTTCCAAGAACTCCCTTGCTGAAACCTATAGTAAGTCACAGTTATACAAAATCCACTGTATAACCAAGAAACGCCTCACACTACTCTCCCCGCAGTAGGCAAACCACCAGTACAAACACATTGTACCACGAATTACACTTCAGTAATTCAAGAACTTAGTATTAGTTTTAATACAATTGAAAGATTTACACAAAAATCAACTAACAAAAGCAACTCTATACAACAGATCAGAAATGTAAGAAGAAATAGGTATAAAGTGCTTAGGATAAGGTCAGATCAATGATGTAGAAATGTGCAGTCAATTTCCAAAGCTCTAGTAGAATGCAGAAATTCAGTTCTTGATGAACTCTTTGAAAACTTCAAATGATCTTGATCTCAAAAAGTGTGATAGTGTGTTCAAAAATTCTCTGTATTGTATTCTTTTGAAAACACACCTGTAGTGACTACTGTCAAACTTTAGTTGATTGATTTGACACTCAATCGATTAAATTTTAAAAGACAGTTAAAACCGTTTATCAGAATTTGAAATCAGATTTTAATGATTTTTAAAACCTTGCTAAAGCCAATTTTCACAGTGGAGCTTATCAATGATCAACACATTCATTATCACAGATTTTAACCTCAATCTAGACACACCAACACCACCTAAAGCCTAGACCCAAAAACTCCAATCTTCATGCAAAAATCCATGCATCTCCACTTGAAAGCACTTGGTCTTGACTTGGTCTTGACTTGGTCAACTTGGCTAGTTTCTTCAAATTAACTCAGCAGCTTTAGTTGTAATTGGTTTGGCTTCATGAAATCAATATAACATTTTCTGGTGCTAACACTTGTCAAATTCAACTATTTGTACAACTTTAAAATTTAACAAAAAACATATATACATGTATTGGTTTGTCTACAAAATAAAAATAATGTCAAGGTCCTGCTCCTACGCTCTTCTAAATATACCTCCAGAGTTCACATTTTGAGTTTGGTCATGTACCCAATATGCTCACAACAAATTATCACATAAATAACAACCAATACAAAGATAAGCTACCTGAAAAAAAAAAAAAAACTATCTAAGAATCCATAAATTTTAATTTTCTTCAACTTACCACCGAAATTGATACGTATACACATATACAAAAAAATCACACATGGATCCACATATTTAGTATATTCATCAAGAAATATCTCTTAACGCCTTTCGTATTAAGCATTCTCCACCAGAGATTTAACACCTGACCCATTTTAGCACCCTGAGTATGCAAGCCTCAACTATAAAGATTAGGGTGGGTTTAAAGTATATTCTTAACCAAATTTTAGCATGTGTTCTTATTTAGTCTTTCAGACCCCAATATGTGTTATAATGATACAATAAACTACCTTTGACGTCTGATTGCTAAATGTCTTAGTTTAGTGACTTAAATCATTAGTGAAGTGAGGGAGTATTTGCTATAATATAAATTTTTGTTTAATATCTATATTCATTTTATGGTTCACGTGTCATCCCATATTTATGACCTCAAAATCTCACATTCTACAATAACATGTCATTCTTATTCATATTATATGTATACATTACAATTCACTTAAATTAAAGCAATAAATCATTCAAGTATTCAATTAAATAATTTCTACATATAAACATACATATACATAACACACATACACATATAAATTACCAAAAACACTTGAATAAAGACATCAAACGATATTTTCGCTTGAGTGAAAATACCCCACTTAAGCGAGTTTGCTTTGGCTAAGCAAGGGTATCAAACGAGACACTCACTAAAGTGATTTAGATGATACATCCACTTGAACATGTCTACTTTTGCTAAGTGAAATACTTACTAAAACGACTCAAACGATACTTACACTTAATGACTCAGGCAAAACCTCATACACCAACACATAGACACTTTTATAAACAAAGTTATGCCAATTGAACCTTGAAAACATTCCTATCTCACTTCATAGAATTTTTTCTTCCCGGTACCGTAGCAAATTTACTTTAATTTTAGGATTAAAGTAGATAAAAACTCTTATTTCATAACTAGGTTATGAACATGTTCAACAATAACTCCAAAATCAACATACAACTAAAAAATGTTAAACCCAAAAGTCAACAACATCAAACTCACGTGTAACATAAGTTCCTTTAATTTTATACCGATGAAGAATTTTATATGCACATGCAACATAAGTCCTTGAGAACTTGGCATGCAACACTAGATTTTTATACAATATCTTCATGGGAAAAACTTTAATTTTACGTTCATCCATGTAATCGCCTTATGTAGTTTTTCTTACTTGAAGCTTCACACTCTTAAAGATACTCCTAATTTAGGTAAGAAGTCCCAATACTTAAAAAATCAAAGAAAAACTATTCAACTAAAACAATTTCTAAGTCCAGTGATCATAATTTAAAAAAGATGAGATTCAAAGAAAGAAAGGCCTATAAAAAAAAGGTATAAGCTAAAGGGGAAGAAAACGTATAAATGAAATAAGAATAATTATTAAAAAATACATTATTCTACATAATGTTATATATATATATATATATATATATATATATATATATATATATATATATATATATATATATATATAAAGAATGTTAAATTAATAAAAGTAGTATAAAAAAATTATCAAAATTTATTAAAGTTAACCTACTAAGAAATAGTGAAAGTATTATAATATTTAAAAACAAAAAGTTTAGATGTCTGAATATAATATTTGAAAAAGGAAAATATTTGAAAATACTGTTCTTTTTTCAAATACTCATATAATATCACAAATGAATTGATTAAGTTGAATTGAAATATGAAGCTTATAACAAAATAATTCAATAAAAAGGCACAATTTTACATGAGTTTTTGGTTTTGACCACTAAAATGTGATCTATCTGCTTCTCTATTTCCCACAACAAAATCTAAAGAATACTCCATCAAAACAACAAGAACCAAAATAAACGATCATCTCCCTCCTATAGATGTCATTCACATTAGCATTTTACCAATATGCCAAAAAGTTCATCCAAGAATCATAAAGCAGATTTTCCCTCCTCTTCTTCTTCTTCATCAAAGCGCAAGTGTTTCCCTTTTGGGGTTGGCAATCCTTTCAAACACAATATATTAGGTGAAGAAGCATTCTGAGCACAGTTCTCTTCAACTTCCTCTTTCACAATCTCATCATCGCTGTCGTATACAAATCTTATATGCTTACCTTCAAACTTGGAATGTATCCTTTCATTCATGTTAATCTTGTTCAAAACTTCACACAGTTCATCAAGTATCTTCATCTTCCCTCCTTCAATGTCCTCAATATAATCTTTTTTATCTTCGGTTATTTTCCCCTCGTCTTCATCATTGATACTTGCATTGGCCTGCATTGACCAGATAGAAGCATCATCCTCTTCTATGAAGGAGCTACTAACCAAATCAGAATAACATTCTTCCGATGAATTCGAATCTGGAGAGTTGTCTGAGAAGTCAAGTAAAAGGGACCTGCTTAACACACTCTTTCTGTTGGGAATCGACCTTTCTTCCCTCCTCCATGAACTCAAAATAGGCACTTTGCGGAAGCGTAAATATAAAAACAACGCCAGAAAATTTTAGCGTGGAAAACCTTCTTAATAAGGTAAAAACCACGGGACCAGTAGGCCA
>Ga0209489_105528_pt1 | contig 21778 bp, 18 predicted proteins | sample SiratrowhiteBW_FD_187527 | JGI IMG/M metagenome (GOLD analysis project Ga0209489, IMG submission 187527) | Root nodule microbial communities of legume samples collected from California, USA - Siratro white BW (SPAdes) (version 2) | ecosystem: Host-associated > Plants > Roots > Nodule | place...
ACTGCACTTTGAGAGAGAATCTCATACCGTTTTTCAGGATAACTTTTCTTAAAGGCTTCTGAGCAAAAAAGCTTGAGAGATTCTGTTTTCTTCCATTCCTGAACCTCGTATATAGCATCAACCCTTCAAACAAGCAATTGCTTATCTCTTGTTGTTATAGCGAGTTTACTATTGCGGTGTTGGTCTTTATACTCTCCACATAAATGCTCTAATGGCTCTAAACTGTCAATGTCAACATCATCAAGTACAATGAAAACCTTTTTACTACTGAGTCTCCTCATGTGAAACCATGATCCTACGACATTTTTTGCGGAAACCTCTTCCCTCAATAGTGTAGAGAAAAGCTTGTCCAGCGAATATTCTTTTGCGTTGGCCACAAAGCAGACATGGTCATATTGGGGAAAGTGCTTAGCAAATAAGATTTTAGCAATGGTGGACTTACCAATTCCACCCATACCCCAAATTCCAATGACCCTACGTGATTTTAGTAATAATTCTACATTTCTGCAATTTGCTTGATTTCCAACAACGCCCTTTAATTCAGTACTGCATCGCAGATGAAGCTTTTGCAATATATCATTGACAACATTCTCAACGAGATGAGATTCGTCCCTAACAAAAAAATGAAACAAATCACCAAAGGGGAATATTAACCATATGTTTTGAATCTAACGAGAATAACTTCATCATTTATGAACAATTTGAAAATAATTGAAAGTTTACAACAATCACTCGTATTTTGGTAGACATTATAATATTTTTCGTTCAGTTAAAAGATGGTATACATATAACCTGTATAAGAGGTTAAGGTTGTCAAAACAATTTAAGAATTTAGAGTAGATTCTCAAGAAAAGAAACAACCTTGTAAGATAAAGTTCACATCCACTTAGATAACAAGTGACGAGATATGTCTGATATCATTTTTAAGATGTAAATTTTTAGTCTAACTTAACTCTATTCAACTTCTAAGTTAAGATATATACTCATTTATATAATGTGAAATAGTATTATCTCAACTAGTCGAGGTGAGATCTTTAACACCAAAAACTGAAAGAACAAGACATTAGTATATGAATCAGAAGACAAAGTTACTTGGTTACCTATGTATCCGGGAGTCCCATCCAGATATATTGGCTGCTTCAGTGAGAGCAGTTTTCCACTTTGGCACTTTGTCTTCGTTGGATTCCAATGCCTTCTTGTAAGTACCCTTCTGATTCCTTATGTATGATGGATCAACGTTATAGAAGACAGGTACAACAACCAAACCCAGTTGTTTTCTGCATTCAAGAATTTCCACCAGCTCTTCCAAACACCATTTGGAACAACCATAGCTTTCGGAAAAAACAACAACTGAAACATGCGAGATCTGGATTGCTTTGGCAAGTGCTGGCCAGACATCTTCTCCTCTGTCTAGCTGGTTATCGATGTAGGCTCGGATTGATTTATCTTTGAGAGCTTGGTAAAGATGGCTGATAAAGTTGGTTCGTGTGTCTTCTCCTCTAAAGCTCAAGAACACGTCGTGCTTTTTCGTGGACCAACTCATTTCGCCACTGCCACTGCGAGCAAGGAACAATCAGATCAAACTCTTCTTTCATTCCACTTCCATTTTCGTTGACCTCCAACATGTTAAGTCATCGTACATTCCACTATTATACCTTTGTTTTCTTGATCTCCGAGTTCTAATACTACGAATTCTAATACGTTGAGTTATATTATAATAACATAATATTTTATTAAAAAAATGTGTCAAATATAATTTTTTTTAAGAAAAGATTCATAAATTATATACAATTGACATTCGTTTTATTTAATAAAATATTATATAATGATAAAAAAAATAATTTATTTTAATGTTAAATAATTATATTTTATTATATATAGTTTTAAAGTATCATATTTTTTTTCTTTTCATCTCACTCTACTTATTTAATATCTTTTACTCTTAATGAATTACATTCATTGAACACTCTTTATTTAATAAAATATTAGATAACAATAAAATAATAATTATTTTAATGTTAAATGATTATATTTTACATATCAAAGTATCAATATTCTCTTTTTATTTAGATAAGAAAATATATAAAAAGGATAGTTTAATTTAATAGTTTGCTTTCTAATTATTTTTAATATAATATAATCAATGCAACTCCTATTAATTTCTCATTTAATAATTGGTTAATTGAAAATTAAAGATTATGATATCATTTGTTATGATATTATTTAGAGTAGAGCAGTTATATTTTGACAACCACACGTTGCACATCTACTTTACAACCTTATGTGGCGCTGATGTGGCCAACATAAATGACATGTAAAAAATATTTCAGCGTGACAATGAGAGTCATATTTAGGGTTTATATATTTGGGGTTTTATCTAGAACTCTACCCAACATATTCTATCAAGGGTTGAGAAGTAGTGAGTTTGAATCTCAGATCCCTTGATTCTCGCCACTGTTGTCGCCGCTGTCGTCGCCACAACCACCGTCGATTCTCGACCACCGTCGCTCGCCACCGCAATCACTGTCACACAAAATCTCCCTTATACAAATGGATATACTAGACTCCCCTACGACGTTTCAAATTTTAAATTTAAATACTTAAAATCAAATTATGCCTTTTCATAACAAAATATCTTAAATATCATTATCCACATATACAATTATACCACATCAGCAGTTGACATTTTGTTGTATGTGAGGTGTGATTGTCAAAGCAAAGTTTTCCTATCATTTATTAAGTTCAATATCTACTACTGAGTCAAAACTTATAATTTATATTTAAGTGATATATTATAATCTTTTTTTTTCTTTTATTTAAGAGTGTATAATTAAAGTATCACGATTGTAACTTAATCGTTACATAACAATTGAAATACTCTATCATAAATTTAACTTCTTTTACATAGTAAATTTATAGAAAGATTATTTTTTACTATAATTGGAGGTTCTTCCCGTAACCTGGTGCCACAAAATTCATAAATAAGTATGATACATAAGAGGATCAAAATCATAGAATCATTAATTTTAAAACATGGAACTAAGACTAATTTAGACCAAATATTGAGTGATGCAAAATACATTGTACACATAAAATAGTAAATGCATATATTTAAATTTGTATTTGTATTTTTGTTTTTGTTTTATATTAACATTGAGACTTCGATTAGGCTTAAAACTAATTAGATTTTGAATGCAATTCTTTGATGGGTTTGTCTATATTATAGTATTTGGTTTATACTAAAAGATATAGGACTTTCTTTGAAATTTCTTTTAGAAATTCATATGCTTTAAACTATTGTCTGACTTATATATGTGTAGCATTAGAGATAGTAAGTGTTTTATATTAAAGTTATAATGAATAAATGAAACTCAATTTCTCATTTGAAATCTAATACAATAATTAATATAGTATTGATTCTTTTATGTGTATTGATTGAGTGTAAGAAAAATATATTTCTAAATAAAATATAATGACATCTTTCACAAAAAGTGACATGTGCATGCATCATAAGTTATTTTGTATAAAATAAATTGGAAAATGGAATTCAGTTGAATAAATGCAAGTCATATATATTTCAATAAAACAATAATGGAGCTGAACTATCTTTAGAATTTGTCCAATTTGAAAAGGTTTGAAGTGCTAATGCTTGAGTTCCTATGTCTATTAAAAAGGTGAAGTTAGTGCGACCAAATCTTATAAACTTATCTAACTTATACATATGATAAGACTTCTTTCAAATAAGATATATAAGTTGGAACAAACATTATCTTACAATTTGGATTCATAAAAATGAATTAAATTAAAACTTATTTTTTAATATGATATAAACAAATTCTTTTTGCACCTTCACGTGTTTTCTCTACACCTTCATGTTTTCCTCTACACTCATATTTTAAAAATACCAAAATAACTTTTTAAAATTTTCAATTTTGAAATATGGAATTCAAAGACTTCTCGATTACCAAATCCATAAATTAAACTTTTGATTATTTATTTTTGAATGGTACAAATCCATAATTCATCATCTCTTAGAATTGAACAATCTAAAATGAAAAACTTATTCGAGATTATGCAATCCATGGTCTACTTTTTTATTTTAGATTATATAATCTAAAATATAAAAAATTATTCTAAAATTTACAATCTATAATATAAATATATTTCAAATTGTATGATTCAGAATATAAAAATTTAAAAAACAAAAATTATATTTCAGATTATATAATTTATAATACAATTTTTATATTCTAAATTACATCGTCTAAAATACATTGAAATATAAAATGTTGTATTTTAGATTAAAAATTCTCACATTGCATTTGACACTTGCCTTAAATTTGGGTTTTTCAACATTTTAAGTCTAAAAAATCATTGAAAATTTCACGACTCACATTCCAAATAATGATGCCTCTAAGGGCAAAAGCATCAGAGGTGCAATTTTTTTTCCTTTTTCACCAAAAGAATGTAATTTTTTTTTTTACGAAAATGGATAAGTCGTGCTACAGAGACACAATTTTAAATGAATAACCATGACACCACTTTAGACAAACACAAAATCAAAAAAAGTTTAACTAAAGTCGTGCCATGTTGACACGATTTCAGTATAAAAAATGAACTATATTTGTGTCAACGTGACACGATTTTAGTGATAAAAAATTTTTACACTAAAGTCATGCCACATTATCATGAGTTCAATTTATTTTTTTATACTAAAGTTGTATACGTTACCACGATTTCAATTTATTTTTTTACATTAAAGTCGGGTCATGTTAGCACGACTTCAAGTGAAGAGTCCCGTAAAAAATAAAATTTACACCACTTTGATAAAAAAAATAAAAATTGCACCTGTTAGATGCTTTGACCTGCCTCGAATATTAGTGGACGTGGTTGGCATCAACAAAGAATGGGATATATATAAGTTTAAAAGCATATACATCAAACCATAAATAATATTTTGTGAATGCCGTTCTGGCCATGATTTGGTAGTTAGGAGTACAAACTCACGTCTCACGGCATTAATGTTCAATAATAAACAGAACTAATTACATTAAAATTAAAATATAAACACAAGTGTTGAATCCTTGAAAGACACCTATAAAACAATGATAAATGTCACAACTTGAATTGCATGGGGATGAATGAACATGTTCTTAACTACAAAATTAATTAAGTATTAACCCACCACCTAGTTACTTAAGTAAAGAGCAAATAATCTTAAAATGTTGAAATTATTCTGCCCTTATATTAACTGATTCAAAGTTTCAATATAAATCAGTATAACTAATATCCTTAAAATGATTGAAACAAAATTTTTAAAATAATCAATAAGCATATCCATTTAATAAGAACCACACTGATTCAACGAATTTAAAATAAATGTTAACTTTTACAATAAATCAGTTTTCAAATTAATAAGTATGAGCACGCAAAAAATACCTTAATATAATATTCACAATAACAAAAATAATACTCACTTTTTTAAAATATATATATATATATATATTATTTTTATTTTTAGTCATACATTATAAATATTATATCTCTATTATTACTTGAATAAATTTTGTCAGTCTTAATATTTTTAAAGACAAGACACATTTAAAAAATATAATTATTTATCTCCCTCACTTTCAATACAATTAGATTTAACATGAAACTAAATACTAAAAGTTTATAATTTTATTCATATTTTTTAGTGTATAATAATAAATAAAATTGAACGGAATAATAAAATTATTTCAACCTATTTAAAAACATAGTTAAAATATAAAGAAAAGCATAAACATTTTATGTTTTAAAAATACTACATAATATATTCTAAAAAAATACTACATAATATAATTTAAAATTTAAATTACTTATTTTTATCTCTGTCTCATGCTTTGAATAATACTTTTAATTTTCATAATTTATTATTATTAGCTGTTGCTATGATTATTCATTTTCGTCGTTGACCAAGAGATGAATGGTAATGGCTCCAACTTCTGTTATTTTAAAATCTTCTAAGGAAGGCCATTAGTACTATTTATAAGAAAAGGTACAATATTGGAGATAATTATTTTTAAACTCTCATTAAAAAAAAATATATATATATATATATAATAAATGACCAGTGTAATTTATTTATTTCTTAATTATCTCCTTATCTTAAATATTTTTGGTCTCTGCTGTAAGAATAACTACACTTTCTCATCTTTGGTCAAACTATGCAATTATTATTAATTTTTTTAAGACTATATTGCCTTCTAATTTATTATTATTATTATTCTTACCTGACCTAAATTTCTGCCTCTACTACAGTTTCTGACCTACATGGCAGAAGCATATGAAGGAAAATAAAAAGTTGTTGCCATGTAGGACAACATGACACAGTTCTTCATAATTCACAATTTAAATTAGAAATTAGAAATAATAAATTATATAAATATTATAACAAATTATTTTTCCATTCTATTTGTAACCCAAACCCAAAAACAGTTAAAAGGTAAAAAAAAAAGGTAAATGTGTCAGGGACCGAAAATTGCTGGCATCAGAGGAGGGAGAGAGAAAGAGTGCGTGTGCGATGTGGGACTTCCCTCTCTCTTTCTCTTTCTTTCTTTTTCTTTGTCCTAAACTAAAACCCTGTCCTTTCTCTTTCTCTCTCTAAGCTTCTTTTTTTTTTCTTCTCCCTTTCGATTTCATTCACCATTCTCTCTCTCTACATTTTGTCTCCTTCCACGATCTGCAACGAACAACACGCGTAGCGTGACGCTGCTTCGTCTTCCCTTTCCTTTCGCATTTTACTGCATTGTTACGTTCGTTGCGCAGCATGAACGGGCCCCTCCCGTTCGGTGTGTGTGCTTTCCTCTCTGTTTTTTTTTTTTTTTTTTTTCTAACTGCAAGAAAGTGGAATGAAATTCTTTTTCTATTTGATTTGGTGGATTTGGTTGCACTGAATCTTCAATTAGCTGGCCTTGTTTTTGATAATTGCCCACGCCTCTAGCTGGATCATTATTGCCGTTAGGCAAATTTTGAAAGTAAAATGTGAACCACGTTGCTTTCTCTTTCATCTTTTTTGAATGCATTTTGTTCTGTTTGAGACGCTGACATGTTCTTTAGCTCGTCGATTTGAATTCTCCGAACGAGTGTGTTACATGATCTTGCTCTTTTTGTATTGATATTATTATTGTCTTAATTTTTGGATTTTATTTTTGAAAAAAAAAGATTATGACGTTGCAGAATCTCGTGGATTTGAATTTGAATTTAAGTTGGAATGTTTGTCTCTTTGTGGTTGCACATTTTGTTGTTTGATGGTGTTTGGATTTCTTGTTCTTGGGATTGATTTCTTGCAGTTTTGATTTGTAATTTGTTGTATGTGTGGATTTAGTAGTGTGCATGGGATGATCAGTGTTTATGTGTTCTTCTTAGTGAATAATTCTGGGTTGTGTTTGTGTTGGTAGGTTTTAAGAGAAGAAATTGAGGACAAGGGGCAGGTTGATGGTTTCAAAGATTTGGGTTTACTTGTTGTTGGGAATGTGTTAAGTTAAATATAACTCTGCATTGAGCTGAATTCTGGCTAAATGACACGGGGGAGGATAAGGGCGAGGCTCAGGAGGAGCAATCTTTACACATTTGGTTGCCTTAAGCCTTCTACCATTGAGGAGGCACCTCATCCACTTCAAGGTCCCGGGTTCTCGCGTACTGTGTATTGCAATCAGCCACTTCTCCATGAAAAGAAGCCTCTATATTACTGTAGGAATGATATATCCACCACTAAGTACAATGTTCTTACGTTTTTCCCCAAGGCACTGTTTGAGCAGTTTCGTAGGGTTGCTAATATATACTTCCTTTTGGCTGCGTGTCTCTCGGCCTCTCCAATTTCACCTTTCAGCCCACTGAGCATGATTGCTCCTTTGGCATTTGTTGTGGGGCTCAGTATGGCAAAGGAAGCATTGGAAGATTCTCGTAGGTTCGTTCAGGATGTCAAAGTTAATCGCAGAAAGGTTAATCGTCATAAAGGGGATGGTAATTTTGGTCCCAGGTCTTGGCAGAACATTATGGTTGGGGATGTGGTAAAAGTGCAAAAGGATCAATTTTTTCCAGCTGATTTGCTTCTGTTGTCATCGAGTTATGAGGATGGGATATGCTATGTGGAGACTATGAATTTAGATGGTGAGACTAACTTGAAGGTGAAACGATCTTTGGAGTCTACCTTGAATCTAGACAGTGACGAGGTTTTTAAGGATTTCAGTGGAACAATACGTTGTGAAGACCCAAACCCGAATCTTTATACATTTGTTGGAAACTTAGAGTATGAGCGCCAGATTTATCCTCTTGATCCTGGTCAAATTCTTCTCCGAGATTCTAAGCTCAGGAACACCGAGTACATCTATGGGGTGGTCATTTTCACTGGTCATGATAGCAAAGTCATGCAAAATTCTACAAAATCTCCTTCTAAACGAAGCACAATAGAAAAAAAGATGGATTATATCATATATACCCTCTTCACTGTCCTTATTTTGATATCTGTTATTAGTTCCATAGGATTTGTCATCAAGACTAAGTACCAAACCCCAAATTGGTGGTATTTACGGCCGGACAATATTGATAACCAGTATGATCCCACGAAAATTGGAGTAGCTGGAATGAGTCATCTGATTACTGCGCTTATTCTTTATGGATATTTGATACCCATCTCACTTTATGTTTCCATCGAGGTTGTAAAGGTTTTACAGGCTACCTTCATCAACCAAGACATTCAAATGTATGATGACGATACTGGAACTCCAGCTGATGCACGGACATCAAATTTGAATGAAGAGTTGGGTCAGGTAGATACTATCCTGTCAGATAAAACTGGAACTTTGACCTGCAATCAGATGGACTTTTTGAAGTGCTCTATTGCTGGTACTGCATATGGTGTGCGCTCCAGTGAAGTTGAACTTGCTGCCGCAAAGCAGATGGCTTCTGACATCGAGGACCAGGATTCAGATCTCTCCAATTTCCCCCTGCCTAAGGCTAAAGTGCGAGTTTCATGGGATGATGTTAAAAAAGACGAAGAAATTGGACTGGAGACTGTTGTTACTTCCAGAGGAGATGACGATCAAAGGCATGCCATAAAGGGATTTGGTTTTGAAGATGACCGTCTCATGAATTGTAATTGGTTGAAAGAGCCCAATGCTGATGACCTTTTGATGTTCTTCCGAATCCTAGCAGTTTGTCACACTGCCATTCCTGAGCTGAATGAGGAGACCGGTGTTTATACATATGAAGCTGAGTCACCCGATGAAGGGGCATTTCTTGTAGCAGCAAGAGAATTTGGCTTTGAGTTTTGTAGAAGGACTCAGTCAAGTATTTTTGTACGTGAAAGGTTTTCTGCTTCTAGACAAGTGGTTGAAAGGTCAGTACTCATGAAAACTCTTTATGTTCTTCTGCTTCCCCCTCCAGGTCTGCCTGAATCAGAGGAGTTCCAAAATTTGCTTACTTTTAAATTCTTTCAAACGATTTGCCCCCTACTTATGTACTTTTGGGTGAATTCCACAGAGAATACAAACTTTTGAATCTGCTGGATTTTACTAGTAAAAGAAAACGTATGTCAGTGATCGTGCGTGATGAGGAGGGCAATATCTTTCTTATGTGCAAAGGGGCTGACAGGTTAGCTTGCAGAATCTGTTATTCTTGCCTAGTGCCTATAGTTTCATTACTGGCAGCTGAACTGGTCGTTGTTAATGACCAATAGGACCTATATCTCAAAATTTACATTAGAATTAAGAAAATAGAAATCACATTCAAGCCTGTGGATTTTTAATCTTGTCTACCACTAAAATGCACCTTCCATTAGAATAATCACCGCAATTTCCTGCTTCCAAAAGAAAGAAGCCACTAAAATGCACCTCACATCCACATGAATGCTCTTAGATATCTTCAACATTTGACATCCATTCTTTTATTGTTTGGTTATGCAGTATCATATTTGATCGCATGTCAAAGAATGGAAAAATGTATTTAGAGGCTACTACCAAACATCTAAATGATTACGGAGAAGCTGGTTTGAGAACACTAGCCCTGGCTTATAGAAAGCTTGATGAGCAAGAATACTCGACTTGGAACAATGAATTTCAGAAAGCCAAATCGTCTGTTGGAGCTGAAAGAGATTCAATGCTTGAGCGAGTATCAGATATGATGGAAAAAGAGTTGATTCTTGTTGGGGCTACTGCTGTAGAAGACAAACTGCAGAAAGGGGTGGGCCTTGTCATTCTTTATAGTCAAGATTTCTTTTCTTCTACAAATATTTAACCTAATTCAATTTTTTGTTCTCTGCAGGTTCCCCAATGTATTGATAAACTTGCTCAAGCTGGTCTTAAAATCTGGGTGTTGACAGGGGATAAGATGGAAACTGCAATCAACATTGGGTCTGTCTACCACAAATCATTTGACCTTGTGAAATTATTTCACTTCTGTTCTAATAATTAAGGTTTAACTTGTTCAATAATGCCTCTGCAAAATGCATTACGAAACTGTTTTGTTTCTGTGGTACAGATTTGCTTGCAGTTTGCTTCGACAGGGCATGAAGCAGATCTGTATAACTACTCCGGTTACAGATTCTGTAACCACTGATGTCAAACAGGTACCTTTTGTCATTGAGAAAGGGTAAAGGAGTTTAATTTATGGACTTGAGTTTCATCTGATGTTAGGCCTAGTTCTTTTGTTTAACACCCCAGGCCATCAAGGATAACATCTCGAACCAACTCACCAATGCTTCCCAAATGATAAAACTGGAGAAGGATCCTCATGCTGCATTTGCATTAATTATTGATGGGAAAACTCTGACATATACTTTAGAAGATGATATGAAGCACCAATTTTTGGCATTGGCAGTTGATTGTGCATCCGTCATCTGTTGTCGGGTGTCTCCCAAGCAAAAGGCACTGGTAGGACTTTTTACCTTTACAATTTTGATTTTTAAGTTTTCATATAATACTCTGCCACATTTATGCAGTTGCTTATTGGGGTTGAATTTGTGCATGACTACTCGCATGGATCCACCTTAGTTTGATAGGAAAAATTAGATCTAGTAAAATTCAGATGGATCCATGAGTTCAGTTGTGCACAATAGTCATTGCATCTGTTGGTAGCGTTTTCTAATCTTTGTTGATGTATCAACTGTGAAAAATAATGTTGTGAATTGTTTGATGATGTCCACCTTCGTCTTTTGGTGTCAGGTAACAAGGTTAGTGAAACAAGGTACTGGGAAGACTACTCTAGCAATAGGTGATGGTGCAAATGATGTTGGGATGATTCAAGAAGCAGATATTGGTGTTGGAATCAGTGGGGTTGAAGGTATGCAGGTCAGTGGCTTACAGGACTGGTTCTTTAAGCACAATGATATCATTAAAATATCACTGCGAATGATGGTTTGATCTTAACATTTATTGCAAGTGGTAATGCCGTATGTTCTGTTTCAGAAACAAAACCAAATTATAGTTTTATGTTATTTTAATACTTTAAAAGTAACACGGATTATAGAGAAAAGCTCTTATGTATTTTTTGCATGTTTTGGCTCGATTATCTAGACTATGGACCAGGCTTCTTGTCAATTCTTCCTATTAGCTGTATTGCGATTAGTGCTTATCTAATGCCGTAGAGAAGTGAACTTCTCTTTGCATTTTAGTAATTACTTAAAGATTAATTTCTTCTATAAAGTGAGGAAAAGGTTACACTCGCTTTGCTAATAGTTATTTGCAGACACATTTCTTCTATAAAATGAACAAAAGGTAACACTTAATGTGAAACTTATCTAGCACTATGATATTTTTTAGTCTTTTATTCAATTTAATATTAATATAGTTATGTTTGAATTGTAATCGTATTTAAAAGTTAAAATTTTCAAAGTAACGTGGGCAATGAGTTGCATGCCTTTTGCTGTTCATTAAGATACTACAAGCACTAGAAATCCTTACTAACGTTTCTTATCAATTAATTATTATATGTTAATTTTAAGTATGTGCAAATACTAGTTTGGTTGACAACTTTTTGTTCTGACGTCTGAAGATGGGCTGAAATAGGGATTATCAATTATTTAAAGTACAAATTTGTTGTATTGTAATTTATGGAAGATATTTTGAATTGGCAACTTTGTTTGATTCCGAAATTATGTTTACACCATTAATCTCGTGTAGAATAGAGTTTGGTCAGAAACTATAATTGGTCCATGTACACTCGTTAATTGTCTTTTTCATACTTGCAAGACAACAAAATGCACATTATGTTTATGTTTGGAATCTTGTAAAATTTCTGCAAGTTGTAGACTCAAGCGTGCAACTTCCTTCCAGGCAGTGATGGCTAGTGACTTTGCGATTGCCCAATTTCGATTTCTAGAGAGGCTTCTGGTAGTCCATGGACATTGGTGTTACAAAAGAATTGCGCAAATGGTAATTCATTAATAATCATCTTAATCATTATTCTCAGATGTTGGAAGCTTTGTCTTCAATTTCTTGTGTGCTATACTATACATTGCTTGGATAGAGAATCATGGAATAGTTTTAGTAATTTGTATGTTACTATTCCGAATTGGTTCCTGTATTTCTTTCCTGAAGTATTATGTTAATGCATGCAGATATGTTATTTCTTCTACAAGAATATTGCATTTGGCCTCACCATCTTCTATTTTGAGGCTTTCACAGGCTTCTCTGGTCAATCAGTTTATGATGACTGGTATATGATATTGTTCAATGTTGTTCTGACATCATTACCTGTTATCTCACTCGGTGTTTTTGAACAAGATGTTCCATCAGAAGTTTGTTTACAGGTTTGTTCTCTTGAAGTATCTTCTACGTGTTTCTTAGATATTAGAATAATAGAACTTACCAATGAGCCTGTTGGTTGTTGTGCTTTCCAGTTTCCCGCACTGTATCAACAAGGACCCAGGAATTTATTCTTTGACTGGTATAGAATATTGGGATGGATGGGCAATGGTCTCTATTCCTCCCTCATCATCTTCTTTCTCGTCGTCACCATCTTCTACGACCAAGCATTTCGCGGTGATGGCCAGATAGCTGACATGGCTGTTGTTGGGACCACTATGTTCACTTGCATCGTCTGGGCTGTCAACTGTCAGATTGCGTTGACAATGAGCCACTTTACATGGATTCAGCACCTGTTTGTATGGGGAAGCATAGCCACTTGGTACATCTTTCTCTTCTTGTATGGAATGCTTTCTCCAGAATATTCCAAGAGTGCCTACCAAATACTGGCTGAAGCTCTTGGTCCTGCGCCTAACTATTGGATAACAACCATTTTAGTCACAGTTACTTGCAATCTTCCTTATTTTATCCACATATCCTTCCAAAGATGTTTCCACCCCATGGATCATCACATTATCCAAGAAATCAAGTACTACAAAAAGGATATTGAAGACCAACACATGTGGACAAGGGAGCGTTCTAAAGCCAGACAGGAAACCAAGATTGGTTTCACTGCAAGAGTGGAAGCAAAGATCAGGCAACTGAAGGGAAGGCTGCAGAGGAAGCAATCTGCCTTGACTATTTCGGGCCCATCGTGACACTATACATAACTTAACAGTTTTGGGTATTTTTAGGGTTGATCATATTGTTTGTTTATATGGGGTGAATTAAAGTCCCATTCACTACGGAAAAGTATGGAAATTTCTGCTGTATGTAACATATTTACGTAGAAAGTGTCAGTGTGTAATTCTCTTACCACATGGTTATGATTCAATTGACCATGAAGAAATGAAACAGCTATTTTTTTCCCTCTTCTTTCGAGCTTAAGGGTTTTTAATAGTTTTTTTTTTTTGTTAGAACATCGAATCCCCAAATTTTCTTCCAAAATGGATGAAGTCCATCGTGTATTCATTATACTATTCAAATTCTTTGCATTGACTGCATTTATATACGTGTTTATTTCATTGGTGGGTGAGGTTTAAATTTCTATGATTGAAGAAGTCGTGTCAGGAACAAAAGTTGCAGATACGAAATTTCTGTGCTGCATTAATTAAAAATGTCATCGTGAGGCCTAATATGGTCATTGGAGGTTTGTATTTGTTTAATTGACGAAGTCGTAGTTGAATTGAAAGCTTTTGTGCTGTCATTCATTCAAATTTCATTAAACCTGACTTTGAATCATTGAATGAAATGTTCCTATTTTCCAACGCATTTGCACATTTACCTTTTTTTCCCATCATATATGTTTTCTGCATTTATTTACATTTACACATTAGGATTTGCAGAATAGAAATTTTCCTGCAAACATTAAAAATGTCAATAAGAGGCCTAACACATGGTCAATAGACTTTAATCATGGAAGCCTTCCTCTTTCCAACTGGTGAAAACACACTAAAATTGTTGACATTAATAGTCCAAGATCACCATGAACATTAAATAATTATGCAAGCATTAACAGTAGTAGAAACCAATCTTCTTTGCTGTTACTTTTCCAAAACAGTACAAGTAGCAGATGAAAGAAAATTAATTTCAGTAAAAAACAAAATACAGCATTGCTGATAACAAAATATACCACATAACTATTGACTTAAAGTTGACTAATGTCTCTAGAATACTTTGAATCAGTCAGGTTTAATAGATCACCTTTCTCAAACTACTTTTCTTTATTAATTATTAGTTTGTTTGAGTAATTATAAACTAGTTTAACTTTAACGAAAATATTTAATAAAATAACTTATTTTAGAAATTTCAACCTGAAGTTACCAATTACTTGAATTAACTTATAATTTATTTATTTTTCATTAATATTTCTTATATTTTTAGATTTTTTTTGTTATTTTTATTTTTTAAACTATTACTACTTGTTTTATAAAAATAAAGATCTTTTCAATGTTAGATTATAATTGAAAATATTTAATGATTTTCTTAGTATTTGTTGAATTATTTTTTAATTTTTTATGTAATTTAAATTAACAAATATTTAACGATATAAATTGAAATAAGTTATGTTTCATCTTATGTGAAAGTTACACCCAATAAAAGTAATAAAAAAAACGTTCAATATAAAATTAAATTAAATTAAAAAAGAAATTTTTAATTTAAATAATATTTGTTAAATAAACTAACTTAAAGAGAATGACTTATCCAAATAAAAGAAAATATATACAACTTAACAAACAATATCTATTGTTACAATATTAAACTTTTGAACTTGAATTGAAATATGTTGATAGTATTTTAACAATTTAAAGTGGTTTATATTATTATTCAACCATACATTATATTTTACACAGATAAAAAAAAAATGTTTTACATCATCTCCTCCATCATATAAAAGGATATATAAATTTAATATTGTTCTGTTTTTTGTTCTCTTTTGTTTTGCGAAAATCAATAAATATAATATTTTTTTTACTTTAATAAAATAATTGTACAACTGTTCTTTCTTCTTTTTTTTTTTCGTCTACACAATATATACATGAATTATTTAAAAATTGAAAAATCCATAAAGATATAACCGAAAGAAAAAAAAACATATGTTCTCGAAATTCTAAATAGATGGACAAAAAAAAATATTTTTTTAAGAATTGAGATAAATATAAGAGGTGGAAATATATTCCAGAAATGAGAAGAGGTATTAAACGACGAAAAAAATCGAAAAGAACGTCGTTTCATCTTTGCAAAGAAAACAAAAGAGGTGGTAGGTTGAGGAGGGTAAGTAAGCGTGTGACACATTCTCTCTCTCCGTTTTTATCCGTTTCTCTTTCCCAATTTTGCCCTCGCTTTTTCCTCCTTTTCCTATTTTGCCCTCTTCTTCTTCTCCCATGACCTACTTCAACTCGTAGCTAGCTACACTACGCGTTAGCTTTTCCAATTCCAATTTTCAGTTTCCAAAACCTTTTAGGGTTTCGGCCGAATGGAAACTCGAGTTGGGAACAAATTTCGTCTCGGTCGGAAAATTGGCAGCGGATCCTTCGGAGAGATCTATCTTGGTGCGCTTTGCTTCCACTCTTGCTTTTCGCTTTTCGCTTATTTACTGCCAATTTTCCTATTTTCGTTAATTTTATTTGCTTATTTTGTTTGTGCCGCCGCAGGAACTAATGTTCAGACGAATGAAGAGGTTGCGATTAAGCTTGTGAGTTTTCAGACCTACGACATACCCTAATTTGATAAAAAAAAAAAAAAAAAAAAAAACATTAACGTCTTTGTTTTTGGCTACTCCTGTTTGGTTGCTGAGAAATTGAAAGTTGCAGAAGTTAGGAATTGGGGAATTTCAGTGACGTTGTATTGTAGAGTTGAAATTGGAGATATAGGATATCAAATATCTCTTCGTTTGGTTTTAGTTTGTTTTCTGACACTGGACTCGTTGGTTAATTTTTGCTAATAAGTTATTGGAAGTTGAGGTTTTTTGTTTCTTTCTGCTGCAAAATTGAAATCATTGAGTGAGGGGTTGGATGTGTTTAATCGATGTTTTGTTGTTTTATTTTGGTTTTTGATTCAGGAAAGTGTCAAGACCAAGCACCCTCAACTGTTGTATGAATCTAAGCTGTATAAAATACTGCAAGGAGGAAGTAAGCTCTCTCTTCTTGGTGAATTTGTGTCGTTGGGAAACTTTTATTTGTTGTTGGTTTGTGATGCTCACTCAACTTAAATGTTTTTGGTTGGCCGTCTTTTGTTTGGCAGATGGGATTCCAAATGTGAAATGGTACGGTGTTGAAGGAGAGTACAATATCCTCGTGATGGATTTACTTGGCCCTAGTCTTGAGGATTTGTTCAACTTCTGTAGTCGGAAATTGTCTCTCAAAACTGTTCTTATGCTTGCTGATCAGATGGTAGGTTTTCCCCTACTGAGGAGACATCTTTCTTAATTCCAACTTACATTGACTGATGTTGTTTATACATCTTAAACTGCTTACAGATAAATCGAGTCGAATTTGTGCATTCCAAATCATTTTTACATCGCGATATCAAGCCAGACAACTTCCTCATGGGTTTAGGGAGGCGTGCAAATCAAGTATGTGCTTAATTGTGGCTTTTTAATTTTTTGTTTTATCATATAGTATGTTTGATGTATCCCCTTTGCATCTGCCTCATTTTAGGTGTATATCATTGACTTTGGCCTTGCTAAGAAATATAGAGACACCACTACACATCAGCATATCCCTTACAGGTACTTTACATTTATCTGATTTTATTCACTACGGTTGCACAGTTCAACTTCAATCAGATTTCAACTTTTAGTAACAGGGAACGAGTATCTATTATTATGGCAAAGCCTATATCGGGATTTTATAAAGTTGGTAATTGTTTATGTGAGATTTCTTGTTAAAGATTAGCAAATTAAAAAATTAATGTCATTGAAAGTTGTGAAGCTAATTTGGCTTGCACTGGAACCTTCTATGCTTGTTCCGAATATTAATACCAATTTTGTGTCCATGCAATTTGTGAATGCGTTTCTTTAATCAACCATGGCTTGTTTCTGTTACTTACACGAGATGTATGGGTATTTCTCTTGTATGATTTGTTATTAGTCTTTATTTTTTGTTTTATTTCTATGTTATCAATTTACGTAGTCTCAAAATTTTTTAAATAAATATCAAGATAGAACTTGATTTTTGTGTCTCTATGTTGCATTCTGTACTTTAATGATTTTCTGGTATTTGACTTCCTTCTAATTGTTTGCAGAGAGAATAAGAATTTGACAGGAACTGCTAGGTATGCTAGTATGAATACTCATCTAGGAATTGGTATGCTCTTATTTCTCTCTTGATCAGTAACCTTTCTTTATTTCTTCGTGGAAGACCATTTATTTGGACCTGAAAATGACATTTTCATGCTTTTATAGAGCAAAGCCGCAGGGATGATTTAGAGTCACTTGGATATGTTCTTATGTACTTTTTAAGAGGAAGGTCATTAGCTTCTCTCCTTTGTTATTTGATTTTTTATTTTTTTATCATGTACTGTTTTTTCATTTGGAAGTTTTTTGCAGTCTGCCTTGGCAGGGATTGAAAGCTGGTACTAAGAAGCAGAAGTACGAGAAGATTAGTGAGAAGAAAGTTTCTACTTCTATTGAGGTGTGTTGTGTAGTTAAGAAGCATATGTCCATGTTTTGTTTTCAAAATTATATCTGATTGTAGATTGCTTTTTTGTTAGTCTCTCTGTCGTGGCTATCCCTCAGAATTTGCTTCATACTTCCATTACTGCCGGTCACTGAGGTTTGATGACAAACCAGATTATGCTTATTTGAAAAGACTTCTGCGTGACCTTTTCATTCGTGAAGGTTTGAGCCTTATTCTTCTAGTTGTGTTTTATTTTGGGATGTACCATGTTCTGTGCTCCTTGATAAAAATATTATAGGGACCATATGACTGTTTTTATATGCCTTTTTTGGGCTTTTGTTTACTTCTTGCACCAGGGTTCCAGTTTGATTATGTCTTTGATTGGACCATTTTGAAATATCAGCAATCTCAAAGTGCCACTGCCCCTGCCCGTGCCATTGTAAGTGATAGCATGCTATCTCATTGTGTTAGCTGATTGGTTGTTGAGATTAGGTTAATTTAGTGGAAGTGGCCCTTGCAGGGTCCTGCTGCTGGACCAAGTTCAGGCGTGCCACCACTGGCTGCAAATGCTGATGGACAGTTAGGTATGATTTTTCTTTTGGCTTCATATGTCTGATCTATCGTTTAGTTACCTTGATTGAAATGTTTACAGGCAGACTGTCAGTTATAATGTGATGTATTTTGTCCCTTTTAGGTTGTCATTTTACTCATCATTTTTATGCTTTTTTGTTCTGTAACTCTTGCATTTTTTTATGGGGCGTCTTCTTTGTAGGTGGAGAGGATGGTAGGCATAATAATTGGTCTTCATCAGATCCTACTCGTAGGAGAAACCCTGTACCTTTTGCTAATGATGGAGTGTTATCGAGACAAAAGGGCGCAATTACATATGACTCAACTCTATCTAAAGATGTTACGGTGCGTTTATTTATTTGTGACATGGTTATTACGTGTGTTGTGATGTCATCATATTTCTTGCAGAAAGTTTAAAGGTGATGGTTTCTTTACGCATTAATTTTCAGAATTCTTAAATTCATATACTTGTCAAACCATGTTTGATTAAGGGAATTGTTATATATCAGGAATATGGGATTGCTTAGAAGGAAAAAAAATATGAAAGTATTTTTCATTTTATCCAAGACAAAATTACGAAGCTACTTTTTGTTGCATTTTTTTTATTTTGGTCATGACCCGATTACACAGTATTGGCTGTATTGCGTTTATTTACAGATGAAGCACGAAAATAAATAGGTAATATAATATTCAAAACTCAGCTTTATGTTAGGCATTTTATATATCATTCCCTGGACTTAAATTCTTCAGACCTGTATTAGAGTTTTGTGGCGAGAATATACTCATCCAGTGCTTGTAATTCTCGGCAAACTAAAACAATGTAGACCCTCTGTTGTTTGTGTTGGTGATCTTTCTGTTTTCAGATTGCCTTGTTATTTCAATTCTAATCATATTTGATATATCTTACAGGTTGAGATTATACTTGTTTATATGTTTATATGGCAAATAATTTTCGTGTTACTCACGAATCTCTGCATGGTTTATCAGTTGTCAAGTTCTAATTTTTTCCGGCCAAGTGGATCTGCAAGGCGAGGTGCTGCCTCAGGCAGCCGAGAATCCCGTGATGTGGTTGTTGGCAGTGAGACTGAGTCTGCTCGTCCTCTGACTCTGGATTCAAGTCAGGGAGCACTTCGTAAAATGTCTGTCCCTGGTGCTCAGAGAAGTTCAGCGATCACATCATCTGAGCACAACCGTACATCCTCTGGCAGAAACACATCGAACATAAAGAATTTGGAGACAACTCTTAGGGGTATTGAGAGCCTACATTTCAATGAAGAGAGGGTACATTATTAGCAGCTACCACTCTCCATGATCACCTTTCTTCTTTGTAAATTCTGAAAGGCTTATACTCTTTTTGACGAACTAAGGAGTGGAATGTTGTCTATGAACAAGTAGGGAAGAATTATGAATTATCCCCCTTAAGTATATAATAAAAAGATATGTACAGGCAGCTTCCTAACTGTACTGACCTTGTAAAAGGCTTCGTCTGTTCATACGGTTTGTGTTATACTGACAAAGGTTTTGCTTCACCTTTAAGATCCTTTTCTCTCAGTGGTTTGATATTTAGCCACCTATGCTTCTCTTTTAGCCTACATTTTGGGATAAAACCTATCATATCATTTCATTGAAAAACTATTAGTTAGGGAATTATTACATTTCTTGAGCAAGATGTGAACAGGAGTTGTCTCGTTTTAATGTTTCTCTACCTCTGCTGTTCACTTCTGATTACATGTTATAGAAGCGAAATCGAATGTAAGCTAGTGACATAATTATAATGTATTTAAAGTGCAACTTTTTTATATTCTGTTATTTGATTTTCAACTCCAATGTATGATAATATTATTAAGTTCGGTGATAATTTAAAAGATAAATTTGATGAGTCATGACTCTTTCAATTCAAACTCTATTAAACATTTTCTCATTTTAACGTCAATTTCACATACTAGTCAAAGATTTTGTTGACTATCTCAAATTATAACTTGTATTTTAATATTTGTAAAAATGGCAATTAAAAATTATATCATGTCATGTTTAAATGGTTGATTGTGAATATAAAATATAATTAACACAAGGATATTTATTTATTATGAATTTTAATTATATAAAAGTAAATATTATCTTGCATACACATAATGTAGATATTTTTCTTCTGACATGACATGGCCAAGATTCGAATCCTGAAGTGTATGTTAAGAGATACAAGTCTTCATAATTTAAGTCAACCAATGTAGGTAAACGATAGGAACAAATAACATTTTTCATTATTTTCTACACAAAAATATTTTCTAGAATGCCGTTTCATAACAACTTTGAAATCAAAGCTTCAATGAATTTTCATCAGAGGAAAATAACAGCCAGTCCAATTATAATTGTTAAATAAATATTTTAAAGTAGTAAACAATTGAGATTGAATTGCAAGACAAGTCCTTGGTTTTCCAATTCAAATAAAATAAACAAAATATTATTGACTTGAACTTACGAGTTTAATATTGTACATAATCAACCAATTATATAATACTTTAAATACGTGAAGTAATTATCATAAAAATTGACGATTTTTAATAATACATTATTTATAGCATAAGAATTATTCAAACTGTTTATATATTTTAGGCAATTTTTTTTTTAATATTATGTATCCAAATAATTAGAGGCATTAGCATGTGTTTAGGCTTATAGATCATTCATCATTCCTAAGACTTCTCACCAACCTAGAAGAACTTTTCATGGACTCACACTTGTGGGGCTGTTAGGATCATATACTTAGAACTAATTAATCAATATATGTTAAGATATATTGTAATACTGAACCCAACTATTATATTAGATTGTACTCTTCAATGCAAATTCCATTTTCATTCTCTCATCAAATCAGTGCTAAATTTAGCACACTTAGTTTACATAGATATTGCAGATGCGTAAGTTTTGTCCTAACTCTTCTTGAGATATGTTGATATCACATGCTGATGAGTCTTAAACAAACAACACACACAAATAATCTGCAAGGAATAGAAGAAAAAACGGAACACGGGCAACACACAAGATTTAACGTGGTTCGGTTTCCCTAATCCACGTGCAACAGGAAGAATTTTATTCACTTGTGATTGCTGAAGATTACAAATACAAGTTGTGTATTTATAGGGAGAAACTAGGGTTACTGTCTAATTGGGCCTAACTCAAATCAAGCCTCCACAAAGCCCAACA
>Ga0209489_105529_pt1 | contig 21778 bp, 8 predicted proteins | sample SiratrowhiteBW_FD_187527 | JGI IMG/M metagenome (GOLD analysis project Ga0209489, IMG submission 187527) | Root nodule microbial communities of legume samples collected from California, USA - Siratro white BW (SPAdes) (version 2) | ecosystem: Host-associated > Plants > Roots > Nodule | place: USA...
TATATATATAAATAAATATATATTTTTATTTTATAAAAAAATATAAATATATTATATATATATATATATATATATATATATATATATATATATATATATTACTTATTTTAGTGTATTTAATATTAAAATTTTGAGGTTCACACAATATGATCATAAAATTGTGCATGAGATGACTTCACTAATAAAATAAGCTTCATTCATAAGGGAAGAAAAATAATTATATCATTTTACACCTCAAGTGAGGAAAGATGAATTAAAATTAAAAAAAATGATTGATGAAGAGATGATTAATTTAATATTACTATTATTATTAATAATAAAAATTATAATCACAATAATAATACTAATAGTCATAATAAAAATACTAATAAACATATTAGAACAATAAAATTGATATGGTCTAATAGTAAAATAAGTTATATATTTAAATATTAGACTTGAATTCCATTTAAAACAGGTTGTCAATAGTACTAATAATTTTAATAATAATAGTTAAAATGATATTAAAAATTTCATTACATATATATTCACTAGTGTTCTAAAATATTTTAGTGTCACATAAATGTAAAAATATTTGGGAATGCTGAATATAATAAAATTATTTATATTTTATAAATTAATTTACATATGAAAAAAGGAAGAGATTTTTTTTTTTCTGATGAGAGGGGGTGGTGGGAAATGTATGAGTTCTTTCCTCATCAAACCCATAGCTCACCTTAAATGTCAAATATACTTGAGATTGATAAAAACATTTAACAAAATCTAAAATATAGTATTTTACATTTTAATATATATATATATATATATATATATAATACTTTTGTGAAAAAATTATGGACTAGATACATTAGGCTCAAACAGGGGTGGCTTAAAGGCCAAGCAGCTAAAGCAACCGCCTGATAAAGGCCTCAAAAAAATTTAATATGTTTTAGGCCTCAAGGTCTCAAAAAAATTTAATATTTACATTTTATAAAAAATATTTAATTTTAAAATTATACTAACAAAATTTTAATTAAAAGTTTAAATATTTTAACTGACTTTAAGTTTACATTGATGCTAGAAATATTATTTAAGGACTTTAAATTTATATTAGTACTATAAATACTATTTAATGAATAATATTATTGAAACTTTCTTATAATAAATTAATAATATTTAAAAAAAATTGAAGAGTCAAGGAATCTTTCCTATTAAAACTTTCTAATTTATCTCTTTCCTATATTCCAACGGATTGATATCATCTCTTTATATGTCCTATTATTGTCTCACTCTTTCACTTCTCTCATTCTTTCTTCACTTATCTTTTTTTCTTCCTCTATCTCTTTGTTCCTTCTATAATATCATTTTTTTTTCAACTTGTTTTCAATTTCAAATTTCTTTCATTTCATATCTCATCATTCTATACTGTGTATTTATATACTTGTCTTTACTTGGAGACTTTGAGCAGTAGATTGATTGAGGAAGAGTTTGTGTTCACTTTGGCTCCTTTTGAGTGCATCAATATTAGGTAAAAATAATATGAGATTGATCAATTAATCCCATTTTTTTATTTTTCATTATTATTTAATTAATCTTAAAATAATTTGTACAGATTCAAGGAAGAGAATTTAGAAGTTACAAATTATATTTAAAGGCATACCAAAAAACAGGATCAATTAGGTTTTATCTTTTTAACTTAGACTTATTTATATTTCAGTGTGATATTTATTATAATTTTTAATTTATATAAAAATATACAAATATGACAACTAGAAAATTTGAATCAGGATATTCAAAACTTCAAAAAAAAGAAGACTTGAAATTACCTAGAGCTGCATCTTTCTTTGGAGTGTTACATGTAACGTATCTATACTTTATTTTCTTCTTCTACAAAAGGATGGAAAATTTTACAAAATCATATACATAACTTAACTCTTAAATCATTGTCACAAACATGTTGGAAAAGTCGGGTTGAAAGTGTGAAAGCTGTAAGATTTCAAGCTCCACAAATAAGAGATGCTTTATTTGAATTAGTTGAAACTAATGATGATCTAAAATAAAAAGTAAAGCTCAGTGTTTAGCGACTTATGAACTTGAAAATTTTGAATTTTTGTTAGGCATGACTATTTAGTATGATATATTATTTGCAATTAACTCAGTTAGTAAAAATTTACAATCAAAAGATATGTTTATTAATATGGCCATTGAACAATTAAAATGTCTTCTTTCATTTTTTGAAACACATAGAGAAAATAGATTTGAAAATGTATTTATTTTTGCCAAAGAAATTCCTTCTGAAATGGATGTAGAGCCTAAGTAATTTGATGAAAATATTGAGAATGAAGTTATTAAATCACTTCAAGAGTCATTTAAAATTGATTATTTTTTATATATTATAGATAAAGCAATTACCACACTCCTAAATAGATTTGAACAATTTAAAATATATGAAGATATTTTTGGTTTTTTATTTAGTATTAAAAATTTAAAGTTATTGGGTTGTGTACATTTGAAAGAAAAATGCTTAAACCTTGCAAAATATTTGAAACATGATAATTTATTGGATCTTGATGACTTAGATTTATTTTCAGAATTAAATATCTTAAAGGAGATTATAGGATTAGAAAATGATAAACCAATTGACATTCTTAATTATATAAAAAGAATAAATTCTTTTCCAAATACATATATAGCATATAGAATAATGTTAACAATTTCAGTATCAGTTGCTTTAGCTGAAAGAAGTTTTTCAAAACTTAAACTAATAAAATCTTATTTAAGATCAACAATGTCTCAACAAAGATTAAACATATTAGCTTTATTGTCTATTGAAAAATATTTTTTTAAATAAAATTAATTATGATAATTTAATAGATAATTTTACATCACAAAAAGCTAAAAAAATAAATTTTAGATTACAATATCATAATTTTAATTATTTTATTAATTTAAAAAAGACTTCATTTTTTTTATTGGCTTTAGGCCTCCTGAAATCTTGAACCGGCACTGGCTCAAATAAAATATAATTAATATGATAATATTGATACAAATGTTAATAGTTTAAATCCTTTACCCATTGACATTAATGACTAATTAAATTAGAATAATTTTAAGTGATGGCTTATTAAGTTTTTTATTTTGATTATGTAAGTACATCAAAAAATAACGAACCATCAATTTAGCTCCTCAAAAAATGATCTTTTCTTTTCAAAAGTTCTTAAAATAATGAATTATATAAATATATAGTTTCTAAATTATTGAATATTGATTAATGTAATCTCTAAATTAGTATTTTTATTAATATTTAAGGATAGTTTGAATTATTTTCAGTGTAGGGAGATAATTTAATAAGTTTTTATACTTTTTCAGTAATTATTTATTTAATTTCTTTCAGTTAAGACTACCTTTTACTTCACTTGCCGAGCTTCTTTGTTTAATAAAATAATCACTTGAACATATTTAGGTAAACTTATTAAAGAACATTAAAACATAAACAGCAAAGCAAATCGATATGGTAGAATATTTTTAATTTAAAAATATTTTTTTATTAAAAACAAGCACATAAATTTCTTTATATAAAAATCACTTAAAAATATTTTCATAACAATAACTTTTTTTAGTACAGACCCGATAGATAATATACATATTTGTTTCTAATATAATTTATTCCTCACTAAAAATAGTATCTTCAATCTTCAAGTCTTGAACTACTCATATTAGCTTATATTATCCAATAAATATAAGTTGATACTATTTATATTAACGTTGGTTTTTGTAAAGATTATTATTCTGTATGGACAAAATTGATGATTTATTCTTAAAAAAATATGAAAATTATTTGGAAAAGAACAGATATTTGAGGTTTGAGCATTAAAGATGAAAGAGTAGACATGATCACTCAATCCAATCCATCACTATCATGAGCAATTTTGAATTAACACAAAAGTGACGTTATAACTAAAACCATTGTTAATTACAAGTGGGTGTGTATGTGTGTGAAAAGCTTTCATTGATGGATGCAATGGCAACATGACACATCATGCTCGCATTTTGAGAACACACAATACAAAACAGCCTTTACATCAAATCAATCTGCATGCCTCTTCATCTCCTCTCCCATGCATTGCTTTATTGCATTACACATACTTCAACATCTTATTTTCTATACTTTAATTTTGTTCTATCATTTTTAACCACTCTTATCTTCTTGTGAACTCTTCTGTTTAATTTGGCTCTTCTTTCTTAAATATAGGATAAAATCTTTGTTTTGTTTGGAGGTGGGAACATGTAACCAAAGTTTATTTTCTTTTTCTCTAAATTGGTCGAGAAATGAGAGTTGAAAACCAAATCACCCATCTTTTATTTGATTACAACTAATTATATTAAATGAATATGTTATATCCGTGTAATATATAATGTAATGATAAACAGAGAAAAGGGTAAAATAAAAAAGTTTATCACTACAATAACGTTTTCTTTTACGATCTATATAGACAACGGCCAACAAGCATTAAACAAACATCAACATATATTTTAAGACAAACCAAGAAAAAAAAAAAACGACTCTTTAAGAAATATTTTAGAGATGTTAAATTTTTTTTATCGATAGACAAAAATTTGAAAATATCAAATATATGAACATACCACTGAACTTCACACTGTTGATACATCCATTAATTAGCCGAAATTAGACATATATGAATTATTTTAAATTTGAAATAAAACTTTCATTAGAAAAGTACTATCTGATACTCTAAAATTGCTCAAAAAATATTTTAATTGATTTTTTAAGTAAGTTAACCTTAAAAATAAAATAAATATATTATTTTCTCTAATAAAATAATAAATATTATTATATGAATTTCTTAATATTTCTTAAAATTGCTATCTTCAAAATAAAGTGAGAACAAATTTCCTAACCATCATGTGACTAGAATTATAAAAAATAATACACGAAGTTGGAGATATATCCTAAAATAAAGAATGAAAAAAAATAAAAAAGTGTTATTTATTACTTTGCTCAAAGCTGAAGACAAAAGATATAAATACATATGAAACTTATGAGACAAGTATAAGCTTTTTTTTCAGCTTTTAATATTCATCTCATGGGTACTTGTACATATCAGATAAGAAAGAAAGCTTAGAAGACAAAGGTATTTGGTTTCAAATACATCAAATAAATAATAAAATAGGGGTGCTAAATAGGTTGATATAAAATTAAATTAACTTAGTATATTTTACTTTTTTTTTTTGGTGAATTAGAAATTTATAACCCCTGACTTGATGTGGGTCTGTAAATTATACGGGTTGACTTTCTTATACGTTTTGTTTTTCAATTTATAGAAATACAATCAAAATATTTACCCATTTCATCAAATGTTATTATAAGTCAAAATATCAATTTATGTAATTAAACAAATAAATAAAATAAATATTTAAACTATTTAAATATTATTTAACAACATTTTAATATTTAAAAAAATTAAATGATCAACTAACATAATTAAAAATAATAAAAATAAAAGTAATTAAAAACTGATATAGGATTATTGTTAGTGAATTACTAGTTAAACTCATCTTCAACATGGCTTGAATCCATTTAACCTAGATGCTAAGTGAATTTAACTGAATTTTATATTGTTTTTAAACTCAATTTGACTCCAATTCGTCTTGGATAGAATTGATTTTCTGTGGACTCGTTTTGACAGCTCTATAATAAAATATATTATTATTTTTTTACTCAAACGAGTGAAAAGTCAAAAACATCTTTTAACGTTGCTAAAATTCTGAAAAGGCAAAGGCAAGACGACATTTGTTTATAGTTTGATGGTTTCTCGAAAGTGATGTTAAATGCAAGAAGAAGTTTGTGAAGGAAAGCAGTGTTTGTGAAGTGTAACAGTGAATCCCGAAAAAAGCAAAAAATTGTGGCCATCATTTTCTCCAATCAGGGTTGGCTAACCCCTTTCAGGCTTTCTTTCTGCATCGCATCCCAACCTTTTTCCCTTGGAACTCACGGTTCCTCCGTTACGTCCCTCTCCACACACACCTTCGTTTTGTCAACCCAATACGGGTCGACCCGATTACCCATACTAAAACAACTTTGCTTGCTTTACTTTTTCTTCTCCCATTTTCATTTTCTTTTTCTACTTTGGGATTGTAAAAACTTGTAATTTTGGTCACTCTCTCAAATGTGTTTGTTTTGTTAGAGCATCTTGGACATATAGATTTTCTAGATGAAGTCTCATTACAAGATGCTAATGTGATAGGTTGATGTCTTAAAAAGTAAAAACTGAATACGAATAAGAATTTGTTTTTCAATATCAATAATCATGTTGGAGGAAAAATAATTTCTCAAAAATTTGAATGTGTGATATTATAAAGAAAATGTCATTATTAAAGTACGGTGAGATATATTTAAAATAATAGAATAAGATTCTACGAGTTTGTTATGAAATCCTTGAGTGGTTAATCCTCTTAAAATCAATGTATTGAAGTATGATGTCTTTGGCAACTGCAAAATGGTTTTGACCTAAAAAATAATAAATAATTAAAAGGGAAGAGTGATTATAAGTTATTTTTATTTAAATTTTAATAAGATGAGATTTTTAATGTATTAGAACAAGTGAAATTTACATTTTTAGTTTAATTGAACTCTAGATTATATTTTTATTTGAAATGCATTAAAAAATTTAATTATATGTATACGGAGAAATAAAATTATACTAGCGCGATTTTTACTGAATATTCCATCATTTAATATTTTTTAATTAGATTATATTTTTAAAATGCACCATTAAATTAAAATCACATAGATTATTTAATATCTTATATATATATATATATATATATATATATATATATACAAAAATTGATATAATATATATTTTACAATGCAATAAAATATAAATTATTTGATGTTCTTATTATTGATGTTCATCTTTAATAAAATTTGACGTAAACAAACATGGATAAAATTACGATTTGACATGATAACATTCACCTTTTTTATATAGAGTTATTTACAATATAAAATTACACCAAAAGAAATGCCAATATTTGAAAGTAAGAAAATTGAAAAAAAAAAAAAAACTCTAATACATCTCTTAATAATTTTAGTTTATATTTAGAAAGTTACATGTGATCTAAGTAATGATTTAAAGTCACAGTAATTTTTACATTTAAAAAATTATTGAATGTTTTGGAGAAATATTTAAAATTTTCTTAATTTCAAAATTAATATAAAAGCGCCTTATAATTTAACCGAAATTGAATGCTTTATAAGACAACTCAGAAACTCACTGTGGATAGGGGGACACACGCGTTCGTTGATATGCTTCATCACACGTGATTGATGGACGTAGACTGAACCTCCTGGTTTAATCCCATGAACCGGAATGCGACCCTAACCGGTTGAGTTCTTTCTAGAAGAAAAACAAATTAGCATTGAAAAGGCCCTCTAGCAAATTTCCTGAAATGTTTGTTTTTTTCTTTATTTAAACCAATATCAATTTTTACCAACTGTATTTATTATTATCGAGGTCGAGATGGTGTATCTTCATTTATTTTTTAGTGCTGCTGAAATATTCTATAGATGTAGAAGGAAAAGTTTGATTGTGGATTAAGAGTGATATGCATGTGAAATATATTCTAACGTTCAAATATTTTAATAATTGTAACTAATAAATATTATTAAAAAGATGTTTTATATTTATAAAATGAACATATTTATTAAGTTTAAGTGATTTTTTCTAATGTTAAGTGATTCTTAAATTTCAGTAATAAAATTTGTTTTTAATAATTTAGGGTTTATTTGAAATAGTGAATGAAAATGAGAGCGTAGATGAAATACGTAGAAAGTTATCAAATCAAGAAATAAAAAAATAATATATTATAAAAAAATGAGAAGTAAGGACGGAGTAGTTTTTTTTTCTCAATCAAGCGAAGATTTGTGAAGAAATGAGAGAGTGTATAATAAAATAATAATAAATTTAATGACATTATAAAATAATAATAATATATTAATAAAAAATATTAATAATAATTTTATAAAATTATAATAAAATAAGATGATTATTAATAATATTAATGTTAAAAAATAAAAGTAATAATAAAATTATAAAATCATAAATAATATTTATAATAATAAAAATAATAAAATTTTAAAATGATAATAAAAATAATAAGAATAAAATTATAATAATAATAATAATAATAAAAATAAAATTATAAAATAATATTATTAATAATAATTTATTTTTTATTTTAATTTTAATTTTAAAATAACTTATACTTTTATAATTCTATCAATTAAAATAATAATAAATTTATTAATTACACTCAATAAATTAATTATATTTAATCTTGAATTAATTTTAAATAAAATTTCATTTATTAAAAAAATTATTTTATCAATCACATTTATCAAATCACTCACAAATTTTTATAGACTTTCCTTCATTTCTCACTATCTATCTCTTAATCTAAACAACTCAACTTTCTCAACAATTTCATCTCAAATCCACTTCCTCAAATTCATCACCTCATCCAAACAAAGCCTTAGATTTAGATCATACATGTACCACACTTTAATCTCTTAATCTAAATAATTATAACTTTAAGTAAGTGAAATATATCTAGTTCATTGATCGAGCTCATCTCAGTGTATCTAGTAAGTGATTTTTAGGTCCGAAAGTTCAATGAGGACCTTTTCGATAGTTGGTGTTTTTGAAATAAATATTTCTCTCCTAGACTTTTTTTGTCTGAGGTCTTCTTGGATGAGTTCTTCCTATTGTATATTAGCTCCCTATGCTTGAGAAAGTATGGCTTCGGAGAGTCATGACAGTGAGACAGGTAGGGTAAGTTTTTTTTTCTAACAAGAAGTGGTAGTTTACCTATACCTTTTTGAGAAATATGAACGTTCTTATGGTGATCGTCAGATGCAAAGAGATATAACTGTTGAAGAAGGGCTGTAATGATTCTTCTAGCTATAAATAATTAGTAGGTTCCTTGTACAAGACCACATTGGTCCCTTCAAGGTTCGAGTAGTGGCTAGGTGTAGTGAATTTGTTGTGTTACCAAGTCAATAATGTCTTCCTCCTCTAGCATTTTGAGTCTTCAGGTGAGTGGTTGTCTACTGTTGGCAAGGAGTCATCGATTTATGGAAAAGGACTAAGCTTGAGGTCCAAGACTAGTTTTTGTGCCAAGGTGATGTTTTTGGAAAGATGTGTGATCTCACCACTGAGCTAGCGAGACTATCCTTCCTCTCCGGTCGAGTAATGAGTGGGTGGATTCACGAGTAACACAATATTTTTCAAAGTATAGGTGGGCATTTGTAGTTTATCCCTTTGCAACAAGTGTCTCCATTTTGACGAAGGCTACCAAGGTTGGAATTATTTCTATTGAGCAATGTAGTGTTATTAACAACGTTTGTCATGATAGAGAAGGTTCTCCTAATGAATTCTTTTACGTGTATGCGTGCATGTTTACGGATATCAACATGTTCTTTTCCTTAGACAAGTTCACTATAGATGTGTAACAAGTTTTGAATGTTGCGCCAATACTATTTCATCTCAAAAATTGAGTTTCCTTGCAAGATTTTCATTTAATTTGTGATATATATCACTTGAGACATTCTCCTCATGTATTTTTGAATTTTTATAGTACTCGAGCCTCAGATCCCATTGGATGGTTATCCTTTGTCGGTCAACCGAGTACTTGTCTATTTGCTCAATACATGTCGTCATATAAGAGCTTTAAGGACAAATTCTTTAAGGTGATGGTGGAGTCGTCAATGTAGAGAATCTTGTTATAATGGTGAAAAATTCTTATTTCCATCTCATTGGACTATAAACCCCGTCCAATACAATAATTGGCGGAGGTCAATGATGATTGTCAAGGACAATAAAGTCTAATAGGTCTTAGATAAGTTTTTACAATAATTACCCACCTGAAAGATCCTTGTCATTTACCTTTCACCATATTGTTGTGTAAATGTTTATTGTATGTGTTATTTTCCTTTTATGAGTTTTTGTTAAATTTGCAAATGGTTCTGTGCATTTTAGGTGTTACGACAACCACCACACCCAACTTCAAGCAAGTGTTTTGGCAGTTGAGGCTACAATGTGGAAAGGCCACCAAGAAGGGTGTAAAGAATGTCGGGGGTCATTATCATTGTGTCCTTCTACCTAAGTTGTTTTCTAACCAGATTTGCTCCCTCCCTACATTGAAAAGAAAAAAAAAACGTAAGAGAAGGTAGAAGTCCTAAAAAAGGCATTCCTCACTAACGCATTCCCCTAAGCGGGTCTGACCTTCTACCTCTGAGATGGAAACCAACTTGGTTGCGTTTCTTCTTGGTGGAAACTTCCAACTGACCAAAGAGGTTAACATTACTATTACGTCTATTGAGAAGGAAATAGTGACATTCACATCTACTGAAGACCTAGTGGTTACTTGTGTGGTACTATAGGCTTGAGATTTCTGATTACATGATTTCTTAGTGTTAAGGCCGTTGAAAGGATTCCCTGCCAAGGTGCAAAAGTTAAAGGATGAGCTTACTGAGTCTTTTAGTTCTCTTACTACAGTCTTGGAGTCTAATGTTGTTTTGGCTGAGAAGGTCAAAAAGGTGGAAATAGAGAGGGATGAACTTGCCTTTGAAAGGTTTTCTTGGAGGATCTGATGCCTTCTCTCAGAGATTAAGGAAAAATAGCTCTCAGCTAAAATGAGGAGCTTAGAGCAAAGCTTGATGAATATGACCTTGGCCCAAAGCAAAGCCAACGTTGATAAAGTTAAAGTCGAGGGCAAGTTAGTTGAAGTTTCAATAACATGGCCTTGGTCTTCATGGGAAAGGTTTCAACTAAGTAGTTCATCAGACCATATTTTTTATAACGTCCTAGTTGATGGCAACAAATTTGACATCAATAAGAATGTATACCAGAGTGAGTTAATTGCGGTCAATAATGTCCCGAATGTTGATGTCAAGGAGAACCCAACTGAGGGAGATGAAGTGGCTATTGAAGACTTTCCAGAGGATCGTAGAGACGGTAAAGATGAAATGACTTGGCTTCTTTTGATGATTTCTTTTGTATGTAGAATTTTTTCCTAGTTATGATTTTTTGATTAATGCTATGTTTTTCTTTGTAACATTTTATACTCAATGAATGTTCCCTTTTTGGAATAATATAAGTCGCTATGAACAAATTCTCTGGCTGAAACAACAATTACTTGATTTTTGGACTTCAACAGGATAAGGTACCCCTAAAGTGTGAAAATACAAGTGCCATAAATTTAACCAAAAACCTAATCCAACACTAACGATAAAAGAATATTGAAATAAGATATCATTTCATTAGAGATTGTATATGTAAAGGTGATTGTGAAACAAAAATTATTGACACTATTAATCTACTATTTCATCTATTCAACAAATCATTGGCAATAGATAGGTTCAATTATTTAAGAAATGAGCTTAGTATCATTGACTACACCAAATTGTATCATAATTACGTCTCACCTTTTGCTAGTGTAATAAATTTGTTCATATATGTAGATTATAAATATTCATAATAATTGTAGTACATATTGTTTTAATAAATTTCATGTTGTTATATTTTAACAGGTAAACTTGTTGCAATAATTGATTAAATGTTTGATTCAAAAATCCTATTTTTCTATTTCTTCTTTATTTTAATTGTTTCGTTTATCGAATTAATATATTAAATAAAGATATTCCAGTTTTTTAAAATATATCTCCCAATTTTAATAGATTACCACAAATTTCCATTAATGTGTGCACTTTCTATCTTTTTGCACTATAATTTAGTGATTGATTATGGTACACATAATAATTGTTTTAACACTTGTTTTAATGTGATTGGATATCAATAATGACATCTTTGATTGGGTCAATTTTATTTGATTAAAACTTTTATTTCCTATAAAGAAAAGGAATCTTTGTACCTTGTAATTGCAATTTAAGTTATCAAAATCAAAACTATCAAGTAGTGACAAATTTATGATTTCCTCACCTACTTATTCATAATTACATTTAAACGAACTAAAATAAGAATATATATAATTGCTCTTGACTGCAATGTGTTGCATCACTTTGTTTTAATTTTGTTGAGTGTCAAACTGTCTCAACACTATGTCATCCTCGACCACGCCACCTAGGAAAAGAACCAAGTCCATTGGATGAGGTGAAAGAAAAAGTCCACTCTATGGTGAACCTTTAGTGTCAACACCATCTCCTTCCTCTCTTTATACTAGGGATGGTCGTCTCGAAACCTAGTTTATTGGTGATAAAAAAAGGTTAATTTTTTTTCTTCAAGAAATGAGTAGAAAATAGGTAAATGTTCCTAAGGTACTTAAGTTTTCTTGGTTGAAAGATGAAAAATGCAGAGGGTTGAGAAAGTTGCTGCAACATAAATGCTTTTAAACCTTTCTTGAACTGTCTAGTAAGGTTTGTTTAGACTTAGTGAATGTATTCTATCAAACCTCATATTTGAAGGTGTTGTTCTCAAAAATCTCAAGTGAAAGGTGTAGTATTGAGATTACTCTAAGTGTTTGCAAAGAAGTTACTGGTTTGAAGTATGAAGGGGTTCAAGTCAACAAAGGCAACACAAGTGTTGCTGGGAACTTCAACAAAGTTCAATATTTTAGGAGCTATTTAAAGAAACCTATTGCATCCATTAAGGGTTCCATCTGAGTGGACTTAAGCTTGAAGAAAGACTACTGGCTTTTATCATATAATGGCAGCTTACACCAAAGGAGAGTAACATGCTTTACCAAGTGAAAGGGATCTTGTTCTTATATATAGTATTCAAAATATGATCAAAGTTAACTAGATCTATGTGATAAATGATTGTATATTAAAATCCAAGAGTTTACCAGATTGTCATTTTCCCTATGTTGTCCTTGAATCCAAGATTTTGCATCACTTTGGAGTGACTATAAATGATGAACTCTCGGAGGTGATTAAAGGTACAAATGATATCACCAATGTTGTTCACAGACATTTATTAGGATTGACGATAACTGGACTGTAAAGGATGATGATGAACCCGTTGTTCCTGATGCCACTACTCAACTTGAAACTAAAGTTGAATCAAGCAACACTAAAGAGGATGATCCTATAATCACATATATTATTCCTTATATTCCTTATTAGATCGTGGTCCTCCTCTCTCCCAGGTTGAGTAGTTACTACTAGCACACATGGGTTCTATGGCTATTGATTAAAGAAATCATCATGAGTTCTTGATGTAAGGTTTCAACGCTTGGATAACTATATTGAAGGGATTCAATATCAACTTGCGGAACTATAGTTTGATAGTAGAAATTAAACATATCTTCTTGCATTAACTGGTATTAGCTTTCATTTTCCAGTTCATGTGTGTATTTCTACACTTTGTTTGGTTGCTTGTTTTTGTCGTTGTTTACTTTTTTTATGTATTGGAACATTGTGCGTTGTTTTATGATACTTAACTTGATCCTTTTCTTTATCTTTTCAATTTGATGAAGTCAAAGGGGGAGAAATACTCCACAGTTACATACATTTTTTTGCTGCAGGATCATTTATTTATTTATTTATTGCAGAATTTTGTCTCCTATCAACACACATTAGACCATTCACAAGAGACCGTCTTCATTATATTAAATGGAGGTCATGGTTGTCTTCATCAAATTGGAGGAGTTTGTTGTGTTTGTGGTGTATTTGATGAATCCAAAATCTTACTTGAGGAATTTAAAGACTAGATTTGATCATGAAGACTTAGATGTGTTTTTAGGGGTGTTGTGTTGATCAAGATCCATTTTAAGTTTCTCTTACATGCTTTGATCTTCTAATTACAGTAAGAAAGCGTTTTAAACTAAATTAGAGTTTGTCTTAGTGATAAGATGTATTTTAATTTATTAAAAGATGTTTTCAATATTTTAAAATGTTATTATCTTGGTTTAGAATAATTGCAAAAAGTACTTTAATCGATTATGTTATAGTTTGATCGATTAGAATCACTTAAAACTATGAACAATTATAAGGTTTATATTTTAATATTTTAAAATGAGTTTTTAATAAATTGATTTTTTGTAAGCTCTGACGAGGCTTTGAACTCTTTTATTTTAATATGTTAAACCATCGAATTAATTAATTAATTTTACGAGTAGGGGAAATTAATATATTAAAACATAATTTTAATGCATTAAAATTGACAGTTTAAAACTTATATAATTTTGTCATTTTGAATTCATTTTACATGAGATCAAAACCTGAGTTTAAAAAAACATTTTTCACTATTGAGAGAGTTATAATTGAGTTGAAAACTATTCTTGTAGCTTCCATTGTGTAAATACAAGATCAAAACCATGTTCTAAGAAGAAATATAGTTCTTCAAGTGCTTAAATCATTTTTTTGGTGTGCTTAATATGTTTCAAGCGATATTGTTTTACTTTTTGTATTTGTTTTTGTGTTCTTTAGCTATTTTTGGATAGGGTGGGTTTCCAGATTCAGTGTAGTAACAAGGTGTTCTAGGTGAGAGAACCAATCTTGTAGGTTAAAGAGTTGGTTTTCTGAGTATATTTACTTTTATTGTATTGGTTGTGTGTTTGTAAAACTTTGATTTTAGTGTGAGTTTGGTTGATGTAGCTAAGTAATTGGATGTAACTCTTTGATAGAGTGAATCAGTATAAAATTGATTGTGTCTCTCTGTTTCAACTTTGTAACGTATTCTTGTTTCTTGTACGATCTTGGTTCTGTATAATCTTGCAAGCAACCTAAATCCTGAAATTATTGTATCTAATAAAGATATCATTATAGTTTTTGAAAAATTTGAGATAACTCATTTCACCCTCTCTTGAACTTAACCCTTTTAATCTAAAAAATTTATCTTCAAAAATTAATTATCCATTAATAAAAAAAAATGAAAATGAGAGAAGAAGAAATGAAAATTACGAAAATGAGAGAAAAATAGATAAAAAGACAATTTATGAAACTAAAATATTGAACAAGTGATTTTTGTCTCTATGTTTATAGAACATTTAAACTATGTATATGCTTTCTAATATGAAGTAAACATGAATATAAGTGTAAGTTCCGATTAGGTCCTAAGCCTAACTTCAAAAGTCTAAACTAAAACAAGAAAAATTGATTTAGTTTAAGTTCGTAGACAAAATTTAACAGATATGTCTCAACTTAAAAAATCATATAAAAATATCATAAGACTCCAAATTCAACAAACCATATATTCATTTTAAAGTCTCATAAATTTAAAATTCAATTCAATTACAATCAACCAAAAATAATATTTATAAAAAATTATAACTGAAATAGTAAGAAAATATTATATTATACAAAGATGTGAAATTAAAAGAAATATGTACAATAAATCTAAGTTATTACTACTACAAAAATAATTTAAAAACTAAAAATAAAATATTAAAATTAATTTTAATATATAATAAAATTATTAATATGTACACAAAATATATATTATCGTCTCTCTATTTATAAATTTTTAAATTCAATTAATAAAATATTCATACTTTATTCTATTAAAATCACTTCTACTCTTAGATATAATTTACCAGTTCTTTATATTAAAACTATTTTTTTATTTCTCAAAATTTACTGAAAGCTATAAATTTGATGATTTTCACCTTTTTTAATATAGTGGAAATATTCTCTCTAGCCTCTCATATAAGAAAAAAAAAAAAACTAGTGCATGCTTTTGATCCTCTCAGTAAAGTAATACGAAACCCGTTTTGTTTTATTGATTTTTAATTTTTATACACTTAATTTACTATGAAATATGTTAATCAGATGTATATCCATTTTTTCATATAAGTGGATATATTTATTGACTTAGTTGAAAATAATTATCTTTAAGTTATGTGTTGCTTTGTTAAATATTATTTATTCTTAAATTAATTAACTTTTGTACATTATTAATTACAATTAACTAAATTTTACTTATAAGTATCAAATTTGCGTCAATTCACCATAGGTTAAACAAAAAATTGGTTAATTTAACCTGGTCTACTTTAAAATAAACTAAAAAAAATCAATTTGGTTGAGTCTATATGGAATTAATGAGTTAAAAGAATTGATTCATAATTTTATATAAAATAGTAAACTTAAGAAATGCAATAACCTAGCATCAATACCTGTATATTTTTAGGAAGCTAAGGAATAGGTAATAATGTAAAGCGTAAATAAAGCAAATAAATTTGGGATCAAATTTGAAACTTAAACAAATAAACTTTAATTTTATTTATTGATTTATTTATTGCATATAAGTGGATGAATCCTAACTTGGAATTGTTTATCTAGTAGATTAAGAATTAAGTGAGTTGGGTTAAATTTAAATTATGTAAACTGATTTCTGTTAGCACAATCCCACTCTAATATGAAATGTGACATATTAACTCATACTTTTTTAAGTCAATTGAATAACTTTATTTTTATTATTCATGAAAATTTTAAGATTTATTTCTTAGATCAACAACCTAATCATTTTCTTTTCATACTCATAGCATTTTTTTTTTTCACAAACACTGAGGAGTAAATAATGAGAAAACAGATGGGCAAAAGAAAAAGACAAGGAGGCGCGTGCATCGAGGAAACGCGTGACAACAGGATTAGGTCACCCTCCGCCGCCCTCCGGCAGCGGCTTTTGGGGTTTCGCGTAAGAGAGAGCAGAGAGGGGGCACACTTTATAATGAGCAATAATTATAGTAAGAATGAATCAATAAAAAAAAAAATAATAATAATAAATAAATTGACGTAGGTCTTACTCCAAGTTTCTAATAATAATAATAATAATAATAATAATAATAATAATAATAATAATGTAAAGTAGGGCTCTGACGTGTCAGATTTAGCGTCTCTGAAATGGGTCCATGGGCGCCGTCTGATTCAAAGATTGGGTGGACACAGATATGTTTATGCTTATGCAACTGACTATAGTAGTTGTACTAATAATGTACGTACATTCAATCTGAACACAAGAAAAGTTGAATTTTCAATGCACGACTAAGTTCAATTAAAAGGTATATAAACTTTTTAGTAATACATAACGGCTATATTTTATAAACTTAAAATAATTTTTCTAAAATGTTAGTTTTTATATTTTATTTTATATTTTTCACGATTTATTTTAACCTCTGAACTATTTTCATTATTTATGATCGTATTTAAATTTTATACTTAAAAGATACTTTAGCCATTACATTAAAAAACGGAATGAAAATATGACACAGGTTTAAGTATACGCTAATTTAGTTGATTAAAATTTAGTTGATGTTATTATAAAGCTGATAAATCCATTCTAATTATTGGTCTCTTCATGATCTTTTGTTTATTCAATTTCTATTGCTTTTTGTACTTATTAATGTTTTTGAAGTTTTTGATATGCGAAAGGATTCTAGTAAATATTTTAACGTCCATGTTAGTAATTAGTATGAGTAATATAGAAAATTCACATGAGAGAATATATATGTGAGAGAATATATATGTGTTTAAGATATTGTACTTCTACTTGTAAGATTTCAAACGAGTCTTCTTTTTACTAATTAGGAGTCTAGGTTTATATAAATTTAATTATTTTTTTAATTTTAGTTAGGTCAATAATTATCGTGTGTCTAATCCATGTTAATCTATCTTGAATGAGTGTCGTGGTAAAAAAATGTTGTTCCATCAACCCATAATCATATTTTAGATTGTCGAATACTTAGAGACATGTTTTTATTTAGTATTAAAATACACCCGATGAAAGTATAATAACTAAAATTAAAATATTTTTTAAAATAAAATTTAAAAAGTCACTACAAAAAATTATTGATTTTTCTAAATATGGAAGTACAAATTTATATCTATATATAAATTTTTATTTACCTCCTAATATTTCTTTGCAAATTAGAATTTTTATATAAATTTATATTATTTACATATTTGTTAATAGGTAGACATAAATTAATTATTCATAGAAATAATTAATATGAAATTTAAATGACATATATATATATATATATATATATATATATATATATATATATTTTGAAAAAGAAACCATAATACTTACTTCATCCCACCTCCAAAATGAAGTTGCTCCACCACAACTTCAAAATATAATGATCTAACCTCCAACTCCAATGATCTAACTTCTTGGAACCCTCACCACCCATGAGACCCATTGTTACTAATTGCAACCTTCAGTGTCACGACCTTCGCCTTTTTTACTAGTATCCTCATCCATCTTGATCAGGAAATTTCATCCCAACGTTGCTTTCAAAGCCCTAATCCTTATGTTTCCTTTTAAATATATTGTTTGTTTGGTTTGGGACTTCAAGGGGTTGAGAAAAAAGATTCAACTTTGCTGGCCTTGAGAAGTATTGAGAAAGTCACAATCACAAATTCGTTTAATATTGCTTTCGTGGATTTACCTGGTTTTGGTTGTGAATTAACATGCTTTAAACGATAACATGAATTTAATATGGTAGTGGGGTGAAACTAATGGTTGTTGTAATCTTAAAATCTTTTATTGAGATATTGGTAGTATAGTTGTTAAGACCAAAAGGATAATTGTCTAAATACATTAGACTATCTTTATGTGAAAAAAATTGATAATTACACATACAAAAAGTATTTGTATTGTTCCATAAATTATCTAAAACTTTATAATATTTGTTTTATAAATTTTATAATTCTAAAACAAAATTGTAATTCATACCGTAAGCTAGTTAATATGTTTACTATAATTTCAATTAATGATAAAAAAAAACATATAATTCAGTTATAATGGTAAATCCTTAGAAAATTTTAGTATACTTTAATGATTTTTATTAAAAGTTATTAAAAAATATAAAATATGATTATGTTTCGTTTTTAAGACACAAAGTTTATACAATTGAAAATGTGAGATAGTGTGTTTCTTCTAACACACAATCTACTTCACTATAAGAAAAAAACTATTTAGAGATCAATATTTAGCTACTAAATGAAATGGTTTCTAATTGTGACCAAAATAACTAAATTAAATTTTGGTTGCTAAATAACTACAAAATAGAAGTAATGATTGAATTTAATGACCAATTAAGTCAAATAATTGGTATCTAATATTATATACCAAGGTTTTAGTGACCTATGCCATTAGATTCTAAATTAGTCTCTAACTTAATTAGATACCAATTTAGAATCTAATGACATAGGTCACTAAAACCTTGGTAACTAATGTTAGATACCAATTATTTGCCTTAATTGGTCACTAAATTCAATCATTACTTCTATTTTGTAGTTATTTAGTAATCAAAATCTAATTTGGTGACTATTTTGGTCACAATTAGCAACCATTTCATTTGGTAGCTAAAAATTAGTCTCTAAACAACCTTTTTCTTGTAGTGCTTGCACATAGTGTTTTAAGCTAATGTTGTACCTGACGAAGATTTTATGAGTTTACTTAGTGTTTTGGAGAATGTTCTTATTCTCACATTTATTAAAAAGATTACGCAAAGTCCAAGTCTATAGTAAAGGTTTCTTGAGGATGTGCTAAACTTGCTTCACACCAACACAAATTCTTATGCGCTCTATGTCAACTTTAAAAGGACTATTTGGTTCATACGATCCCATGCTTTAATTTTCTTCAATTTGATTAAAAGCTCTCTAAACAAGGCCTGATAAGTCTTACCAACTATCAAGATGTCGCTTAAAGAAGAGATAAACATTTAATGCTAGCACATTTAATATACCACCGCTTTCACACAAGAACAAAACAAAGCTACGAAGATTAATATTGAAGTGAAAATCTCAAAGGGCAAAAAAAAAAAAGATTTACAACGACCTTTTTCTCAACATAATATTAAAAAATCCTTCACCTTGAAGAAAAACAGAAGTGATTAAGAGTGAAAAAATGCTATCAATTTTGTTCCTCAAAAGCTTTAAGTGTCGAAATCTTCACAAGATTTATGTTCAAATAACAAACTAGTAGAGTGATTAAACATTGTATTCGTTGTAAGATGCTACCTCTGTCTAGTGAGCAAACAATTTGTGATATTTCAAATCACTCTTTACTTTTTCCAAACCTTAGCCAAGAGTAGTTGTTTTTTAAACTGATAAGTTTTTTTCCAAGTGTGGTTGTGTTCCAAACAATACTTAGTGGATTAGTTAAGAGTGGATAAGGTCTAAACAATTGTCAAGTTTTTAGCTAGGAGTAGATAAATTCTAAACAATACTCAGGTTTTTAGTTATGAGTAGTCACGTGTTCAAATAATACTTGGGTTGTTTTAGCTAGGAGTGGTTGAGGTCCTAATAATACTCATGTATATCTTTGCAACATTAGTTTACTTAGTGAAACTCGGTCAATTAATAGAGAACTGGACTTAGTATGTTATTTATAGTCGAACCAATATAAAATTATTCTCAATAAATCTTTCTCATTCCTTATATTTTTAGATTACATATTATCAATCTTCATCTGACTTAAAGAAGGAGCGCCTTCTGAAAAAACAAGTTTTGAAAATAGTTTTTGAAAGTGCGTCTATCAAATTTTCAGGTGCATCTGATGATCTTCTTTAGACGACATCTTTAAGAAAACTACTTGACAAATCATCTATCAAGTATAAGCTTCATCTGATTAACACCTATTTGACGAAGCTATGAAAAAGATTTAGAAAATAATAATTGATAGTTGAAGGAGCATCCCTTATAAGACCTCTAGCCTTTATGGGTGAATAATTTTCTTATTAGAACGGTATAATGGAAATTTACTTGAAATCCACACACTATTAGCTATGGCAAATCTTAACTAGAGGAGATATAGTGGTAGAAGTGATAGAGTTTTTTTACATGACATTATTGACTTATTTTATGATGAGAATCAACTCTCTCCACACTTAAAATATGCTTAATTCTCAATTTTATTTGAATTTTGTTAATAATTGATTATGAGAGTCAGAAAAAGATTTGATTGCTAATTTGTAATATTTTGACTGAAATTGAGTAGAAAAGCATTAGATTAAAAGAAAGAGGATTGAAGCCTTGAAGGAGTGAGAGAAAAGAGTAAAATTGGAGTAAAAGAAGCGAAGCTCTTAAAAAAACATGAGCCCGAAACAAGAGGACCCAAGACCAGTCCAGAGAAATGTGTTTGACGCACATCATATGGGTCTAGTGTAAGTTGGGCTTCAGAGCTTGTAGCAGTAACAGGATCTAGTGGTATCCAACGCAACTAACCTGGGCTAGACACGAGCGTTAAAATTTCTAATTTATTTAATAGTTGCTCATACTAGCGTTAGACATCTTAGACTATTGGAGCTCAAAATTCACTTTTGTAAGACAGTCTTGGAATTTCTTGTGATTTTTTCTTCATATTCCACTACTCCATTATAAGGTTTAGTAACCTCATGTCTATGAGAAGCTAAATTCTCTGTTGTCAGTTTTAGGTTAAACCTTTTTGAACTCTCATATAGTCTTTACTGCTTTAATATTTATGTCTTTCCTTTCATTATATCAGTATTTTAATTTGTAGGAACAGTTGGCTCCAGAAGGGGGGGTTGAATGGAGCCTGAACTCAATTCGTTTTAAATAGAAATCACCAACCAAGGCAAAAATATATAAGCACATATAAAGCAGTTTTATACTGGTTCACCCTAATCTCTTGGGCTACGTCCAGTTCTCCCTTGAACAAACCGTTCAAGAGGTTCCACTATTCAGCAAATAGTTACAACGAGTACACAAACCTCTCCAGGTTACAACGAGTACACAAACCTCTCCAGGTTATCACGAGTACACAAACCTCTCCAGGTTATACCAGTCTCA